>JAAHTG010000183.1_pt1 | contig 17460 bp, 24 predicted proteins | sample 6116081 | NCBI WGS metagenome assembly JAAHTG01 (sample SAMN13939989, study PRJNA603662) | sponge metagenome | isolation source: marine sponge | host: Mycale hentscheli | place: New Zealand | collected 2005 | reverse complement strand
CTTTGATAACTCGCTTAGATTCTTTGATAGAATCTGGATAATACTCAGATTTGTGAGGCGATAAACCGTCGTATCCATTCATTAATTATCACCCGAGTAAGCAAAAAAGGAATTAAATAAGTAGGCTCGTTCTAACCGTGCTTGCACACCACCCAATTCTTCATTACTAATCCAATCATCACTACGCACTACGCATTGGACACGGTAAATAATTTCACGAAAGGAAACATCGGGAATGCCTAATTGCAGTAATATGTTTGGGCGAACTTCTTGCCTGATAAAATCAAAGTAACTGTCCATATCACTATACATATCGCCATCTTCATCTCTTTTTTGCTGGGGTGCTGGGAGTGAATAACGATAACCTTCACCATAACGCACCCTCTCATTATCGGGCAATCCATATTTTTCAGTGGCATCAGAGGAAAAATTCAAAATTAATTCAACTTCTAAGGCACCCAATTTTAATATTTGGCTCTTAATGACTTTACCCGCAAATTCTCCCCAAATCATCTCAAAACCCTGTTCTGTATCGGGGTAGTAATAGATTAGTTTATCATAATCTGAATCACTTAACTCATGTGGTAGTAGGCTCCAAATACATTCGGGAAATTTAACTTCGGCAAAATAATCCGAAGACCTCATCCAATTTATGGGTGCTGGCAAAGACATCAGTTAGCACCGACCGCCGCACCAGTATAGTTCTGTCCAAAACTGGGGGTGGTGGCTGACATGGTCATAGTGTATGCCGAAAGGTCGGGTCCGTAAGAAATTTTTCCATAAGGAGTAGAATTGCTGAGATTATATGTTTGCCCAACCATTCTTCCTGCCATGATTCCACGCTCAGTAGAAACCTTTTGAATTTCTCCGTAATTATTGACAATTTCTTGTCCTGTGTTTTCATTGACTAAAACTTCTGTTTCTGAACCAAATTTTGTAACTGCCTCAAAACCTGTGCGAATGCCACGGTTAGCCACATAAGCAACTATGCCCGCAGCAACTACGGCCAACACGGTGTTTCGGGTTAGTTCCAATTAATCACCTCAGTTATCACCGAGTAGGAAACCAAGTGCTGTTGCAGCCACTACGGTTCCCGCCGATAAGAGCATAAATCCAAATCCAATCTTGGCACCTGTTTCAACTGGCTTGGCAAGTTCAACTTGGTCAGCGAACATAATGTCATTAGGTGGTGAAGAAGCCGCACTCATTCCAGAATCATTTTCCCATTGAACAATAGCGTTGGTAAGTGATTCAGCATGATGGGAATCCACATGAGCATCACCCATACCACGGAATCCGCTGGGTTGTTGAGTCTTAGCGTTGCTTCGGCGGTCTTGACGGAGAGAGCGTCCCACATCAACATTGGAAATAAATTGACCCTTAGAGTTGCGAGCCACATAGCGTTGGTTACCGTTCAACTTGTAGCGGTTTCGCTTACCATATTTCTGGGCTTCAAATGTTTCAGCAGCCTTGGTTTTAGAGTATCCTTTTCGCATTTTCTGTCCCATTTTCTTGTTATATTGAGAAGAACTCATAGGGCCATAAATAGTAGGATTGTAGCCAATACGACCGTATCCGTTAAATCCGCCCATGTTGCTGTTAATGAAAACATGGAATTTGTTAGCAGAACCGCTGCGTTCAGTTAGATAAACTGGGTCTCCTTGGAAACGAACACCTGGATGAGCCGCACGAATCGCATTTTTAACGGATTCAATATCTTGGCGGCCAGGAGGTAGTGATGCCATAGCCTCAAAAGTTTCAGCGTGTTTGTGGCCGTCATGGTCTCCACGGCCTCGGACTCCTGCCTTGGCGTAGCGAGTTGGTTTCTTTTCACGCTTATCAGCCGCAAGACTGCGACCCACATCAACATTAGAAATAAACTTTCCTTTGCTATCACGAGCAACATATCGGTAGTTGCCGTTTAATTTATATCGGTTACGAGTTCCATATTCAGCATTCATTGAGTCAGATTCCGCACTCATACATCCACAGGTATTGCACATAACTATTATTATGGCGTTTTGCTATTTAAGTTTGTCCTCAGAATTTATATTTCTTCAGCAGCCCAATAATCTTGACCCCACTTATAATTCATTAACATATCTGTAACAAAAACGGCACGAGCAGCGGCTTGTTGGTCATCTGCTGAACCTCCCATTAAGGCTTCAAAGGCAGCCATGTTAGCCGCATCATTTAATCCTTGTAACATTTCCATGTCTGTGGAGGAAACATGATTTTGTAATGTATTTACAAAACTGACATCAATTAATCGGGTCGGCAATTCTGAATCATTAATCATGTCATTAACAAAATCCAAGGTTTGCTCAGAAGTGTATTGCATTTCGTCTGAAATTTCAGGAATATTTTCGGGGTCTAATTCCATAAATTCTGAGATGTCTATCTCTTTAACAAAACCTTTGGAAAACTTACCTGAACTATCACGATTCTGAATTCTCCACGAGTTAGTTTCTGCATTGAAATTTTCAACCTCTTCTGCCGACCAAATTCCTGCGGTATCATTAGTAAGTTTCGCTACCTCGGCCCAATCTGAATAACTTTCTGGTTTGAGTTGGTGACTAATACGGGATAATTCTTGAGCAGGTTCAAACCAACTAATATCGGTGCCTCTTAATTTGAGATTACCCACATACATATTGTTTATTGGGTCGTGTTTATCGGCATATCTTCCAGAATTTTTAACTAAGGTTCCTATCTGGTTACAATTATAATAAAGTTTCCTTCCATAAATATGCCATCCAGTGTCACGGCAATTTTTAAAATTGTCCATATCTCTTATTTGATACTCATTTTCAGCAGACATTCTTTCATCCCTGTGGAGGTGTTCAATGGCTCGGTCAATGAGTGCCTGACGAGCCGAGGCTTTATCTGCACCTTGTCCGAAACTACTAATACGGGAGCGTCCGTTATTGGGTAATCCAAACATTACATCTCCAAAAACAATGAGTTCTCCATCTCGTTCCATGGTGTGTGCGATGTCGGTCATGATAACTTCGTAATCTCTTTCATCACGACTGTATTTCCATGCGGCATAAGCAATAGCGAGAGTTTCGTCGTCTTGAGTATCTGCCGTTGGGTTGGAATCAAAATCATAGAATTCATCCAAGAAATCTTGAGGGTATTCTTCGCTGGCAAAAATTGGGTTGGCTGCAATCCACTGTTCCACAAACCACTTGGGAATCTCAATTTCTCCATGAATAATGTCTTCAAAATAACTATCTACATCCATTCCCTCATCGGCATATCTTTCAGAGTCTAAAAATTCTGCATAAGCATATCCTAATGATTTCATTCGTCCCATGATTTCACCTCAAAACTATCGCATACTTGCCGAGGATTCACTGAGAAGTCGTAACGAACACAAGTTTTATCTTGATACCATTTACAAATACCACAACTATTGGGCTGTCGCACCGTTAGTCGCACCGCTTCCCGAAGGTTCGGTGGCGTATCCATAAGTTTATTATGGTCGTTTTGCTATTTCAACCTTGCGTTCAGCCATAGAGGTTGTCGGAAGACTCGGTGATGCCTCTTTCCTTTTTAGTCATCTTTCTTTGTTTGAGTAATATTTCTAATGCTCTTTCCATATGGCTTTGAAGAATCTTAGTTTTTGTTTCGTCAAAATCAGCATCCTCAAAGGCTAACATAAAGGCATTCTGAACTAATTCTTGTAAATAGGCTCCTGAAAAATTATCGGTGCTTTTAACAATTTGCTTCAAATTAATCTTGGCTTGGAAGGGTTCCAAGTATTTTTCTAAAATTTCTTTTCGGGCTTCAGGTTTTGGATAACCGAATTCAATTTTGCTATCAAATCGGCCAGGTCGGTCGGACAAAGCCCAATCCAAATGCTGCGGATAGTTAGTGGTAGCCAAAGTGATAACTCCTGTGTTTCTTTCTACTCCTGACAAAGCATTCAAAAACTCTCCCAACAACGGATGGTCATGAACTTCTCGTCGGTCTAAACCTCCCAAAGTATCAATATCTTCAATAATAACTAATGTAGGGGCTAAATGGCGAGCCATTTTATACAGACGGGTAATTTGTCCTTCTTGTTTGATAGCATCACGGGCGGCGTAAATGGTGGTAATATTGGTATTGTTCATGACCACATTACAACACAATGTCTTACCAGTTCCAGGTGGGCCAGAAATTAATACTCCACGAGAGGCACGAAGATTTCTGGTGCGATAAACTTCCATGTGGGGAACAAAATTGATAATATGGCGATTCAACAATGCGGTAGAATTACTATCTACAATAATATCTTCCCAACCCGCTTCAGGAACATCTAAAAATCGGAAATCTGCGGTAAATTTAGACCCTTTGAGCAAACCTTTAGAATTGAAATGTTCTTTGACTTTGTCCCACAATTCGGTGTATCGGTTGCCGTAAGCAGGACGGGCTTCAAAGTAAAATTTAATGTCTATTTCATATTGGTCATACGGCCAAAAGGAAACCACTAAAGGATGAGAATCTTCTCGGTGTTGCAAGAACAAAGATAGTTTGTAAGGAATCTTGAATTTCTCTCCGTTGAAAACCTCTTCGTTCCAAATCGGTGGAGTTTCAGCATTCCCGTATTTGTGATTTTCTACTTTAATGGTTTCATACTCTTCTTCTAAAATCTGCATCAGCGAATAAGCCCACATGATATATTCTCGTCCAGCATAATCTCGGTGCTTAACTTCTAAATTGTGAATGTCTGTGTTGAAGAACTCAGAAATAGAAGCATCCATTTGGTCGGTTTTTTCAATAGAATCGCTTAGATACTGTAGAATATCCTTCAGGGGTTCGGCAGGAATTCCGATTGGACCCATAGGGGAAGTTAGTTCAAGGTTTTCTGGTATCAAGGGCATAATTTATGATTATGACACTACCTATATGAATTCAACCTAAGCGGGTATCAAAAACTGAAGAGTCACGGAAAGTAGATAATAACCAGACCCAATAATCGTGGTGGTTGTTAAATGACTCTCCGTATCGTTCTTCAAAGCCTTCCATTTCTGATATTTGTTCAGGACTAAAATATAACAGAACTTGCTGAGATTTCTGGTCAGCGATGGCTCGGATTAATTCCTGAGGGTCATCTCCTTCTTGATAGGCAGAAGTTTGCACACCTCCTGCGGTAGTTTGTTCATCGTGGCAATGGTAATATCCAATTAAATCGGGCTCATAACTCAAACGATATACTGTTTCCTCTTGTAATGGATTTCCCATAAGGCGCATCCACATATCAGTATCTTCTCCAAAAAATAAAGTAGTTTTAAATCCTCCAATCTCTTCAAAACGATTGCGTCTAACAATACAAGCCGAAGTCATAATGGGTCGTAGTGCTGAGAAGAACCAATCATGTCCTGGTTCCCAATTGGTCTGAAATTTATTCCAATCATTTTCATCTAAAAATCCTGCTAATCGGTTAGCCGAATAACTATCTCCTGTGAGTCCTGTAAGTGTTTTAGTAACATTCATAACGCCCCACCATAGCACCTGCGATTCAGGACGGGCAGGAAGGTCTTCAGAAGCCCATAACAAGCGTTCACTATACCACATATCATCAGAGTCTAAAAAAGCAATATAGGGGCGGGAACCTAACTCAATAGCCTGATTTCTGGCTTGTGATACACCCTTTCCAGTTTGGCGTAAGATGTGGAATTTGATTTCAGAATTATTCTCAAAATCTTGATAAACTTGATTGATAGCCAAGTAGCGTTCATGGTCTTCGGGTGTTCCATCTACGACCCATACTTCAAAATCTTTGAACTGTTGAGCAGCCAATGAATTTAAACACTTTTGAATTAGTTCAGGTCGTGTCTTAAAAACGGGAACTATTACATCAAACATAATGTTTTTTGGGGTTGTCTCCTATATGAATCTTCACAAATTCATAATTTCCCACTCATCACGAGAAATAATATTGAATGTCATGCCTTGGTTAAGTTGATAGCGGGCTCTGGCTCCTTTTTCGTGCTGAAACATTTTTAAGGTTCGCTGGTGAGAGTAGGGTAAGGTAGATAATAATTCAGGAGTGAGGTAACAATCTGAATGGTGTGTAGAGAATAATTCTTGAGTTTCAGTCATTAATTCTTCATCTTGGGCCAATGCGTTTAATTGCCCGTCCCAACTTTTTTTGACCACTAATGCCTTACTGACTGATAGACTACGAACTCGGTATCCTGATTTAACCCATTGCAACAAGAGGTCAGTATCTTCTAATGTGGGGAGTTCTGTGGAAAATTGATGAGTGTCTACACATTTTCGGAGACATACCAATCCTGAAAAGTAAGCATCTGCCCGCATCCAGAAATATTTTTGTAATTCTTCTGGTAGGAAATTAATTATTTCGTAACACTGAAGGTGGTCATGCAAGATGTTTTCCATACCAATATCGGCATCTATACCTAATCCTTGTAATGCTAACAAATGAGTAGAACTGTTATCTGAAATAATTTCTGTGACCCAAATATCGGCTTCATTAGATTGTAATGCTTCCAACATAGAGGTAAGATAAGTGGGTTTCCAGCAATCATCAGAATCTAAAAAGGAAACAAAAGGGCTGGATGATGCTTGTAATAATTGATTTCTGGCTCCTGAGACTCCAGGAAAGTTTTCGGAATCTTGTCGCAAATAATTCCAACGACTACCAAATTTTTGTTGATAATCTACTAATAATTCTTGATAGGCTTTCCAACGGACCCAATCTTGAGGAGTATCATCACATATCCAAAGTTGATAATCTTGAGTAGATTGTTGCAAGATAGATTCCAAAGAGTCCCGCAAAAGATTTAGTGGTGTAGAGCGCACAGGCATAATAATATCTATCATGGCTATGAATAAGGTCTTTACCTATTTGAAACTAACCAAACAACGACCCTAATCCTTCAAAACCTAAGTTATTTTCAGTATAGGAGATATATGATTTTATCAAATCAATACAGAAAGATTGCCACACTGAGCCGAAAATATCTTTTTTAGGTGGTTGATAAAGACCATTCTTGAAATTGTGGGCTGAGATAATAGATTCAGAGATACTGATACCAAATAGTTCGCCTCCAATGCCTAAGAAAGCGAGTATTACCTTTGAAAAATGGTTAATCAAGATTCCTGTTCCGAATCCTTCAAAAGTGATATTTGGTTGTCGGCCCATCCCTATGTCTTTTAACCACCGAAAGAATTGGTCGTTCATAGCAGCAGGTATTTTTCTGCTTTGGTCAGGAGTTTCCAAATAACGAACTCTAAGAGATGCCTGGTTGTTTTGAAACCAGCGTTCCATTTCAGAATAAATTGCAGTTTGGAAATAAGAAAATGCTCTCCAGTCATTGATAAAGGCAGATGTAGCCCACCCTAACATAGCATCCTGGAAAAAATCAAAATATTCATCATCTGCTAAATCTGATTCTTCTGGCATTCCGACACTTGTTTGTCGTTGATAAGTTTCTATATCATTGCTGATAAAATTTTGCAGAAATTGACGAAACGGTCCAATTGTTTGCCAAGAGTGTGGCGTTGAAGGTCGTTGTAGCCAATTGATAGGAGTCGGCAACATAGTAAATGTTAAGGTGCTCACCTATTTAATGTTTAGGGTTGATGTAGTGCAGAAGCAATTAGGTTGCTACCTATGTTAAGCATCACTACGCCTCCCAATACACCCATACCATAAGCCAAAACAGGGGTTTTATCACGATTAACGAAAAGCAAGTTCAAGTGAAATGCAGATACGGCTAATCCTGCGGTAATGAAACCGATGCCTAATTTAGCATCCCGATTCATGCAGATTCCTCAATAGATTGTTGTATATTTTCCAATGCTTCGGGTAATGTGTCTATACAATCATCTAACTTAAAGTAATCTTTAACAGAATCTTGAGCATATCCGACAATAATGCTCACAATAAGTGCGGCTCCTGCTAATTTAGCGAGTTCCCACCCATCATAAGGTAGATTTTTAATCAAATTGCTATTAATACCACCAGATTTGGCGTAAGAATAAAAGAACGCACTCTGAGCAAAGTCGGCCACAAACAGAACACCACCCATCACAAGGGCATTCTTCACTCTCGGGTGCAAATTATTGACCCCCGATTGAGTTAATTGCTAAATAACCGCCCACTGCAACACCAATTCCTGCGGTTATAAGTGCAGGATAAATTGCAGTAGTGTCTATGTCTGAGGAAACAAAGAGGTATTTTCCGATGCACCATCCGACTCCGAAACCGATTAGGGCTCCAAGTTGGATTTTACGGGCATCTTTCATTACGCTCATGTTCTCACCAAGAGATGTTTCAAAAGCCTATCGGCCCTCAGAATCATTGTCACGGCCTAACCGTGTCTCAACTGAGGGCTCAAAGGCCCCTGTAGTTACCAGTTTAGCGGTCTCACATTCCTTGAGCGGAAAGGAGGGAACGCTTATACCAGTCTACATTTCCTGGGTTGATAGAGATACCCATTTCCAACAACTTGTTGGCGATAAGTGCATCTGGTCCATCATAGAGGGTGTATTTGGTGAATGCGTTGTGGTTGTCACCAGTGGCTGCTCCCCAAGAACTTGCGTTGAATGCGGTGTAAAGGATGTCCCAAACTTGTCCAGGCAACACATATACATCAGGGTAAAGGTTGAAGGAAGGTTGGAAGTCCAGACTTCGTGGGTAAGGGCTTGCGCTTCCTGGGATACCGTTGTTTGCGACATTGTCAGGGTCAAGGAAGTAGTCCGTGGTGTTGATACGAACTTGCACATAGGCACGAGGACCCAGTGTTCCGAGTCCAGGTGTGAAACTTGCAAGTTGTCCTCGGTAAGTTGCAGCAAGGGTGGCTGCGGTAGAGGTTGCAGGTAGTGTTGGTGTGCAAGCAATGTCCTCAATGACGACGAATTCTGTTGCAGTTGTTTCAGCAGGTTTGGTAATGTTGTTACCGAATCCACCGATAAAGATGCTTGTTGCACGACCAGCGTTAGCCGATGTGAAGTTTCCTGCTCCACCCAGTCCATTCCATTCATAAATTTGACTTCTCATACTCATAATAATCACTTTCCATAGTTAGTTTTCCTCAAAGGAATTCCGAACTCAGACTCCTCCGTTAGTTGGGGCCATTGCAGCACGGGTTTGTTGCTCAATGAGGGAACGCTTATACCAATCCACATTGTTTGGGTTGATGGTGACACCAAGTTCCAAAAGTTTGTTGGCAATGAGGGCATCTGGGCCATCATAGAGAGTGTATTTGACAAATGCAGCGACAACTTCAGTGGTTGTGCCGTTCATTGCAGTGTCAGTGCTGTAAAGAATCTGGAAAACTTGTCCAGGCAACACATAAACATCTGGGTAAAGGTCAAAAGACTTTAGCAAGTTGTCAGTTCCGTAGGTCAAAGCGGTTCCTGCAACTGCAACAGTTGAAGGTGAACCACGAGGGTAAGGTGATGCAAGACCTGGGATACCACGCTGACGGGTAACATCAGGGTTCTGGAAGTAGTCTGTGGTGTTGATACGAATCTGGACAGAGCCACCGAGCCAAGGAGAACAAGCAATGTCCTCAATAACGATAAACTGCGTTGCAGTTGTTTCGGCTGGCTTGGTAATGTTGTTTCCATATCCACCAATGAAGATGTCTACTTCTTGGTTGGCAGGAACAACAACAGGTTGGTCTGTGGTCGTTCGGCGTAGGCTTGAGGTCTGGCCCGAGGGGGCGAGATTGCTCCATTCATATACTTGGCTTCTCATACTCATAATAATCACTTTGCGCTTTTTGCGTCTATATAGTATTTCACTTTTTGACTATTTAAACTTTTACCTACTTTTGGGCATATTGAAGAATCTCTTGGGGTTGAATGGGTAGGCAAACCAGTTCAATAATGGTTGTCCATATAGATAAGTTGTAATTTTTCCTGCTATCATTTCGTTTTCTACCATCGGTATCATTTGGTCTCGGGTCATAACCATAGCATCATTACCTCCTAATAATAAAAATATGGCTCCATCAGAAAAAATCCAATACCGAGTTCGGCCTGTGGTAATGCTAACTGATTTTCTGCCTCGTGTTAAATCAAGCCATTCTTGAGTTTCACCATAATTAAATTCTTGGGGTGATAAATTAGGAATACCTGCACGGATTAAATTAGCATGGTCTGATAACCAAACCCCATCTATAATAGTATAATAGTCAGGGCTCATTTGATTTCGTAGTTGTTTTTGACGCTGACGAAAATCACTCCGAGTCTTATTTGACTGTGGACGAGGCTCAAATTCTCTGATGGAGTTTCCATCCATATCCCGAACCGAGGTTACTCGGGTTGATAATCTCCATAATTTCCATTCTTCTTCAATCGGGTCCCAAGCATCGGGAAACTCTTGCTGCAATATTTTGTCTACTTGATTCTCACTAAACTCTACATTGTGTGAAAAACCTGGAACATCCGTATTAAAAAAATTTCGGAAGAATGATTCCATCTGGGAATCTATATCTGACATAGGGAATATCCCCTAATCAATTTCCATAAAGTTCTTTAGCACGATTATAAAGTGCTTCGCCCTTCTTGATAGGTTGAAAACCTGTGATTCCTAAATCTTTACGAGCCATACTGACTGCATCTGACCATGATTCGGCTCGCTTGGTAGTTCTCCAAGTCTTATGCTTGCCTTTTGGCTTAGAAGTATCGGTAGACATCTTACTTTTTGGCTTTCGTGAAACCTTTTTGGTAGAAAAACGCCTTTCAATTGTTTCTTCGTCCATTTCTGCGGCAAAACTTTCGGTAGATGTTCCTGAGTCGGCAACTTCATATTCTGAAGGGGTGGCTTCAGATTGAGGGGTATAAGATTCTGGGGTTGCTCCTTCCATAGTGGCAGGGCCTCCTTCAGCAGCCCGAGTTTCTGAACCTGGACCAATAACTACTTTCATGTCATCGCCCAAATCTTGGACAAATCCTGCCATCTGAGAAACTACGGGCAAATCAACTACACGGTCTACAATAGAAGTGTTTCGCATCTTGCCCAAAATAACTCCTAATCCCATAGTCAAAGGAACTATGGCAATAACTCGGCCAACAGTCACTTGCATACCGCCCAATAGTGGGAGTTGTGAAGGGATTGAACCAATTCGGTATGCTAACACATCAGAAAAACGAGTGCTAAAAAAACCTGCGCCAATTAGTAGGAGAGAGCCTCCAACAGTCCAATCATTCAAAATCTTCATAAATATCACACCATAGGTAGTTCAAGAGGTGCGGAAGACCGTGCCTCAATGCTGAATGGGTCCACGCCAGTCAAAACTGCAACGCCCATTAGTAGCGGGACGAGTCCCATAGTCTTGCCCCAAGTCCAATTAAGTCGGCCAGTAAAGCCCCATGGCTTACTCATCCAACTTCGTTCTGTTGCAAATCCGACGAAGATTGCGCCTGTGAGGAGCAAAGAGCCGCCGATAGTCCATTTATTTAGTAGTGTTCCTTCAATCATTTTATTCACCTGTTTTAATATTGTCCCATTACGGCACCGCTGCCTTCTGCGCTAACCATGTGTCGGCCAACGACTCCAGTTTTGGCACCTTCGGCGTAATAGAATGTAACTCCACGGCCAGAATTTCCTGCCGAGGGCATAACATGGCTAAGGTAAGTATCTGCCTCAGCCGAAGTTCCTGGTTTAACATAGGAACCGAATTCGTCATAAATGCTACCTGTTTGTGTAGCGTAAGCATTTCCTGAAACTGTCATGGTTGTGGCTTCAGCACCATAAGAAACTGGTGGTTGAGTTGAAGCACCGCCAGGATAACGGGATGCAACGAAAGCATTACGGCCACCAAGACCTTCTGCAACTGCACCGCCAACATCTACGGAGTTAATATAAGCACCGACTTCATCTTCCACAGGGGAATTAGTAGTAGAGGATTCTGGGTTTCCGCCACCATAGGATTGTTCAACACCGCCAGTAGGTGAAACTTCTTCTGCGCCAAGGTTAAAATCTGCTCCGTGTCCCAGAGGTGAGCGAACCATGTGAGAATACATTGGTTCTTTACCCACGCCACGCTGCTTCATAGATAGTGTCGCCGCAACGAATGGTTCTTGGTCGCCAGCAAATTCGCCAGGAGCCGTAGTTCCTGCATCAGATTCCACAGGTTGCATTTCTTCGCCTTCTGCATTCTTGATGTCAGAGTAGGAATAACCTGCTCCTTCAGGAGTAATACCTTGTTGTCCGATAACGCTACCACTACCAGATTGAGGGAGTGATTCCGCAGCACTCATTAGTGGAGCGAAGTTTCGGAAGAATGGAACATTAAGAAGAGTCAAAGTTTGTCCTAATCCGTAAGCAATCAATACAATACCGCCAGTTTTGGAAGCAGCAGCGAAATCAGCACTCATTTTATTAGAGCGAACCAAAAGTGCGCTTCCAATTCCAAGTGTGGTAAGAACACGAAGTCCATTACCTACTCGTCCTGCCTTGTAAAAAGGAATCATTGTCAGGGCAATCCCTGTTACATTCGCCACAATTACTCCTGCCACACCCATATAGGTGCTGCGGTCAGTGAGGGTGGATACCGTATCATCTACTACATTTGCGGTCATCATGTTTATTATCTCCGTGTTTTTGCTATTTAAGTTTGTCTAAAAAGACCTTGATGTGCGAGTGTATTTTCCAGCCTCAGCCATTTTGGTAGGTGGGCGGTTAATCAGACCCGCAGAATTCTGATTAAATCCAATTGCTGCTGTGTTTTGATACACTTGAGCACGACTAACTGGTGCAGGAATAATTGAATCTCCCATAAAGGTATTATTCTTTTGTTTGCTGACTCCGCCATAAGTTTCGGCTAAATTCATTTCCATCTGACCGTTGTTAAAACTGCTGGCTGATACAGGAGTAGTTCCTGCAATATCTACGGAACTTTCTAAAGAAGTATCATCTACTGTGAGTCCTTGTTGAAAGGCTTCCACGGACATATCTCCATTAAGAGTAGAAACCACACGGTTCGCAATTGCCAACTTGGTTTCATGAGTAATGGTTTCATCAGTTTCTAAGGCTGTCAAAAATCTGTGTGCCGAACCTTTTCCATATTTGACAATAGCAATTTGATTATTGTTTTCGGACTGGCCGTTTAATTTACGCCAGAAACGACCTAATATTGAAGGTTGGTCTTGAGGTGGCGCAATTTGTGATAAACTCCACTTGCTACCATCGGGTGACCAATCTAATTGCAAGTCTCCGAAATTGGCTGCAAAAGCAGGAACTACGGGAGCGGGTTCTCGGAGTGTAGCGGTAGCGGCGGAATTGGGGCGCATAATTGCCACGGTCTCTCCAAACATATCATTAACATTTTTGAGGGTCTGTGGTAAAGCCTTGAGAGTATATCCTGCTCCCATGTTTTCTTCAACACCGTGCATAGCCGAGTCCATAGGTGAACGCTTTAGTTCTCGTTGAATAGCCAAATCAAGATTCATCTTTAAGACTCCTATACTTGATACATGGTTCTTGCTATTTAAGTTTATTCAGAAAACGGCATATCCATTTCTGGGGAAAATTGTCTCTGCATTAAGAACTGTAGGGTCAGTTTGTGCGGTTGTTCCTGCATAGGTATCGTATTTGGCGGCTTTCTCGGCATCATTCCAAGTATCAGTAATTCGGGAGGGTGCATCATTAGGAAGGTATTGTTTAACAACTCGGCCCCCTGAAACCTTAGCAATATTCCACGCATCAATCTTCCACTGAGGGCATCCTGACTCGCAATCGGTGTTATCAATAAAAACAAAATCTGGGGCGGTATAGGTAATAGTTTCGGTGAACTCACAAGTTTCTAACCAAGATTCTCCTTTGTCTCCGTGGTCTCGGTCCATCATGAGAGTCAGGTCTAATTCGGCCCAGCCACTTTCCATTAACTCAAAAGCATCGCTGGTAACTCCGAATCGGAAATAGGTGGTATCTCCTGAATTCCAAGTATTGTCTAAAAAGATTCCATTGTAATTATATTCCTTCTCATCTCCTTTCCAAGTTAAATTCGCCTTGTAACCATTTCGGGGAGAAATTTCAATATTGGCAAATGCTAAACCACTTCTAATTCCTGAGGGGACGCTATCCCAATTATAAGAACCTCCGCCACTTTTTTGACAACTCCATGAACCTTGCTGACGAATCATGCCTTGAACTTCAATGGTAAAGTAAAATCTTTCATCGTGAATCGGCTTGGAAAGTTTCTGAGGACGAACCCGAATTGCGGCTCCACCTCGCATGGGTCGGATAGGTGAACAATAACAAGCAATATCTTCATCGGTTAAATCAGTTCCGCCTCCTTGCCAATCGTAAAATTTATCTTGGCTGTTATTGGCTCCGAACCAAGAAAAGGTAGTGGCTAAATAGGGGTCTAAACAATTATCAGAACACGCATTCAAGACTGAATCAGGGCAGTATTCTTCTTCAGGACTCCATCCACAACTGGTGGTGAATAGATTGCTGGAACCTGTGATATATTCTAATCCTACTCTGGCACGGGAGCCCCAGCGAGGTTTGTTATCACTTAAACTGGAATTTCCAGTATCATCATCTCCAGAACTTTCTGGAGATGTGGTTTTAGAATAGAGCCAAGCGGCAGTTCCGAGAACTCCTGCTCCTGCGATAAGCCATGTGTTATCCATTATAACCATCACCTTCGGCGCAATAGCATCAAAGGTGCAACCAAAGCGACTCCACAAGCCGCTATCAGGGCTACGGGAATGGGGTTAGTTTCTTCACGAGTGGATTGCATCTCTTCAATCACAGAAATTGCTTCCGAAGCGTTACGAGGAATAAGTGGTAAAATTTCCATTGGTGGGGCTCGCTCCAATTCTCTACGAGTGGTTTCTACATCTCCGTAGTTGTAATTAAGACGACTCCAAAGTGCGGCACCAATTTTAATCTGCCATGGTTCAGCAACTGTTCGTCCACCGTTGGCTGCTTTAAGTGATGCTTCTACCCGACTCAAACACATTTGTCCACGCAGATAATCTGGAGAATGATTGTCAGGGAATAACCAGGCTTCATATTCTGCCAGAGGCATAGAAGAAACCTTTTGACTCATGGAGTGGGCGGAATAAATTTCTCGGTATCGTTCTTCGGAAACCTCTGGTGCTTGAAATTCTTCAGGCTCTTCAGGAACCATAACTTCTGGTTCAGCAGGTTCTGGTGTGGCTTGCCAAGGCTCTTCAGTTTCTGGGCCAGCAGGAGTGATTTCATCTCCAGGAATTTCTGCGGCTACATCCATTTCAGGTCCTGCATCTGCTGATTCGTCAGATTCAGCAGACTTACCTTCTTTCTTCGCCAAAATTGCCTTTTGCAATGCTTCGGGAAGATTTTTCTTCTGTGATTCTGTTAATCCTCCTGAACTTTCAGCAGATTTAGTCTCAGTTTCAACATTTTCTGACACTTCTTTAGCATCAGATGGTAGGTCATTGACAATTCCTGTGTCAGTTTTACTTAAGGTATCCTGCAAATCAACCAATTCGGGTGTTAGGACATCCTCAGCCATGTTCTTTATTTATGGCTGCTGATATTTAAGTTTAATTACAATTGAAACCAAGGATGTTGAAATGATTCTGTCCAATCAATATCGGTAGCATCTAAAATTTCAATCTTAATGGTATCTCCGTGAATGCCACGGAGTTGTTCTTGTATCCATTCAGGAGTGGAGGCTACTACCATCCACGGCTGGTGATAAAATCGGGAAGTGGATTCTAATTGTAAAAATGCTACTTGTGTTCCGCAGGGTCTTTCCGCACACGAAATACGAGACACGGTGGCTTGCATACTTTCGGGCGCAATTGGGTTTATATCTCGGGGGTCAATTTCTCCACAAGAAAATTCATAAGCGGCTACTAAAAAGCGAGGTCCAGCAGGTGTGGTGCGAATAAGCCCCGTAAAAGCATAACCTGAGTAGGTATCGGGATTGGTAATTTGCATGGATTCAGGATGCGCTAAAGCATACGGACCCCAAAAAGAAAAGTTATCGGGCAGCGTGTCTGCCATAAAGTCTTGGGTCATAGGACAAACTAATTGTGTTACCTATTTAAAGATTCATGATTGTCCATAACGCCCAGTTCTCCACGAGGGTTGTTCTTAATTGATATACTGGCGGTAGCGGTTAGTATTTGGCCCCACATATCGCCCTTCTTCTAAGTCTGTTGAATAAGCACTCAATAGTTCCCTCAAATCCTTCTCAATAGCAGTAACATCATAATTTTGACTTTGGAGGTTCAACCAGTTCCTCACCATTGCTTGAAATTTTGGGTAAAACCAAGTCCATAAGGCTTGATAATCGGGAGATGGAGCAATACAACTCTGCAAGAACAAAATAAAACCCTGATTATATAATTGCTGCTCTTCGTTGGTGGGTCTACCAAAAAAGTGGGCGGGGTGACCAAAAGAACGACCTTTATATCTTCGTTGGAAGAAGGGCTCGGGAATTATTACTTTTGAATCTTGACCCTCATTACGGATATAAGGAGCCCAAGCATCTGCCATCTTCAATCTTTGGGAAAATATATTAGATAAGTTAGAAAGTGCCATCCATTGTTTTTTTGTAATCGGTGGTGGGAACATCTGGTTGTTACGAATGGTGACTTTGGCTAATTCCTGTTCCAACCACATTGAAACTATTGCGGGGCGGGTAATACTTTCCAGTTGTTGAAGTGGCCCTCCACGAGTCATGTCTCTATTGAGTCCCGATTGGTTAGAGACCATATCTTTCGGTCCCCCAATCCATGAGGTAGAATAATCAGCACCCCCATATGTATTTGAGGTAATTACGCCTTTTAATTGACGGGTAAATTTGTCTGCAAGATAATCTCCCAAAAGGTGGCTGCTTTCACTGCTTCTTTCGGCTTGTCTTGTGGCTTTAGGCTCGTGAGTTTTACAAAATACATTTTTGCCTCTTCCACACGCTTGTCCTTCTCGCGCTCCTGAAGTTAATTCCCATTGACAAGATACCATGTTTATCAATATAATGTTACTGCTATTTCAACTTTGTGGTTAAAATGGAATCAAATTACGATGCCAATAATGACCATCACCAATGAATGTAGGAATTTGTTGCCAAAATAATAGGGCTGCGATAGCGGCTAACATAGCCACATTCCAATTAGAGCCGATACTTTCACGAACGGCTACATAGGCTGAACCTAAGAATCCTACGGTAAATCCTACGCTAATCACTTGATTAAGATAGAAATTAGTATTTCTGGGAATATCGTCAATTTGTTGGTTATCAGACATGGTATCACGCCCGATTTCTACCAATTAAATATCCGCCAATAGCCGCTATTCCTGTAAATAAAATGGTCATACCTGTGAATTTGGTGGCTTGCTTTTTCAAATCATCAAACAATGGTTGCATATCTTCGGCATCCATGCGAGTCAATTCATCATATTTAATTTCTAAATTGCGATAATTTTTCAAATCTAATTCGGAAGGGTTTTCCATATCTTCAATCTCATACATTTGTGCCAAAATT
>JAAHTG010001289.1_pt1 | contig 17464 bp, 26 predicted proteins | sample 6116081 | NCBI WGS metagenome assembly JAAHTG01 (sample SAMN13939989, study PRJNA603662) | sponge metagenome | isolation source: marine sponge | host: Mycale hentscheli | place: New Zealand | collected 2005 | reverse complement strand
GGGAAGTCCAGCAAGCTCTTGATCAAGACCATGGCATTCCCAGACACCGAGTTCAAGCTTGGGCTAGAATTATATGTGTTCTGGGGGAAGTGGTTAAGAGTAGAGGAGGGTGTTGCCGATAAGTCAGGTGGTTCGGTATATCTCGGAGATCTTACCGACAACCTTCCCGAAGACTCTATAGTTCGTGTTGCCCTCGAGGCCGACGAAGGGGAGGTTGTACAGTATCGTGCCATGCTAGAAGAGGACTAAACAATGTTTAAGCGATTAACGTACAACCTGGCTATTTTAGCAGTGGTTTGGCATTTTGCTTCTGGAGCGTCTTACTTGGGACATCCTTCGAAGGATCTGTTGGAACAGTTAGAACAAGAATACTATGAGGAGCGATCTTATGATGGACCAAACGATGATGACCATTGGAACACTTGAGATGGAGCTTATACATGCCATTACGCTAGGTGGAGTTGCCTGGGCCGTCTGGGTCACCCGAAGTCTTTTTAGGGTAACCCAGCTAGTCACCAAGGTGGAGCTTCTGGAGGTAAAGGCCGAACTGATCGAAGAGATCCGGCGGGGCGATGAGGACTAATGACCGCTGCAGGCTTTCTTAGGTAGACTAAACTCATGTTCCACGAGTTTCCTAAGTTCCCTGCACACTTTTTTGTAAGACTTACCATGGCTAGCGTTCTCGTATATGTCATGTCCGTCGACGACAGTAATTACATGTGCAACCTCATGGAACATTACAGACGCCTGCGTAGAGTCGGATTTTTCGGCCCAGTCTCTTTTCGAAACGAGGATCTTATGGGGATCTTCTGGGCCCTGCCCCTTAAAGATAACATGGGCGGCAATAACCCGGCTCATAGCATGGGGTGATAAGGTGTCAAGGTTATCATAAAAATCAAGCTCTACGTTAACCTCGGGCCTACCCATTAAGGACAGTAGTAATGTAAGTACCTGTAGTGCTTCGTTTTTCATAATAAACTCCCTAGTTCATGAATAGAACATAGGGAGTTTTTTTATGGCTGTCAACAGTTTTAATCGATAATTCCAGCAATTCTTAACTCGCCCCTGGGAACCCAATATAGGGTGTTACGATCTGAGCTATGGTGTGCTCTCAGGAGTAAGGCTACGAGTGCTAGTCGTTGATCGGGCCTTACGAGGGCCATGCTTGCGTAGATATACCAATAGATATGCGACTGGGCAAGTTCAAAAACCTCGGAACCACTTAGGGATTCAAGATGGTTTCCCAGCATATAGGGAGAGTGTATCCCTATTCTAGCACTAGCTCCGACCGACCTGCCCACTCCAGCCATAAGTAAGGACACACAGGCCGAGGAACAATTTGCCCCATCTACTACAGTGGTGCTAATTTTCAACGTCCTTATCAGACTAGCTAATCTCAGGGCGACTGGGATTGAACCCCCGGGGGAGTTCAGTTGGATAGTAGAGATCTCCCCCCTTAGCATGGCAATCTCGAGCCTCTGTGCCGACGCTCGGTCAATCTTTCCATTAAAACGGTAAACAGTATGTTGTTCGTCTACAATCACGATAGTCGGTGTTTCCTGGCCTACAGCGGTTTGACAGGCCGTCAGGATAAATGTGCACATCAGACTAACCACAAAGAAAACTATTAATCTATAGGTCATTTGATCTTCTCCAAAAAAAAGATTCAGACTACTCCCTAACCTCATAATAAAACCCTACACCCCTTCATTAAGCTTGTCAAGGGCCTCTATGTATTTAGCCACCCAGACTTCTCCCCCTCCATCGATAACAATATGAGGTATGGCATGGGCTAAGGAGCCATATAAGTAAAGATCCGGGTGTTCCTTAAGAAGGGAGTTGCTGGGGTTTTTGTCTGATAACCTTAGGCTTGGCCCTTTATAGGTAACCTCGATCCTGTAGTTCTTATCGGGAACCGGTCTTAGCTTCAGAGCCATCCCTAGAAGACTATAGACCGAGGGTGTCCCAGGACCGGAGTCTTCATAGCGGTCTATTAGTTCCCACGGACTTAGGGCCTTGAGACGGGTGCTCTTATCTGATTGAACCCTCACACTGCGCACGTTAAGCATGTCACGAGACAAGAGGACAGATCCCACCTTAGCCGTAGCGATAAGGGTGTCTGTCTTATCCTTGCCTTTTAGACTAAACCTGGCGTTACCTCTTATATCTTTTACCAGTCTATCTTCTGTGGCAGCAATGAAGACCTCGATATGTTCTTCTAGCCCTGCTCCTTTGAGCTGGCCCAGGATGGCCGACTTGAGTTCATTGTAAGTGTTTATTGACACGGTCTGTGGTCCTAATGGATAGTTGGCTTAGTGTGTTCAGGCAATATGGATTCGGCCAAAGGAACCACTTGATCCAGGGGAAGATCTAGATGAGATGAAACTATTTCTAGACTCTCCATGCTAAGATACCCCTCTACCTTGGACACCGCCTCTAAGATCTCTGCGACATATTCAGGACGGTTGTCATGTATGAAACAAACTCTTAAAACTCTGTCACGTACTTGTTTCATTCTGGATCCTTTCGGCCTGTTCTTCCTCTATGACAGTCTGGAGTTGGGCCAGGGCCCTCCAGGCCACCTTTGCAAGCTGTCTAACCCCATCTGTGTCGTACTCTACCCCCGATGAATGCTCTGCTAGGTGCCTGAGGAGGCAGTCTAGGTGGTCACCGCTCTTCCCCCTCACCCACCTCACGCTCGAGTCGGGGGAGTGCTTCTTTGCCCCCACAAAGGAGAGGTTGGCTACCTCGAGGAGAGCCAGAGGGAAGTACCTCATGACACCGGTGTACACAGGATAGGTCTTTCGAGTCTCGGAATGTTCGGGTAGAATCATCGAGCACTCACTAGACTTGCTTTCCGGGACTCAGTGGTCCTTAGGTTTTCCTTGCCACGGATTGCCTGGCTACCACAACTGCGGCACCTGTAGCGGCGATACTTACCGGCGTTGCTCCTGTAGTAACCGTTTTGTGTGACATCGTTTGATTGGCATGTCGGACAAGTCGGGGCATCTTGGAAGGCACCGAGGTTGGGGTGAGCCCGCCAGAATGGTTTGAGTGCATTATAAACATTCAGGAGAACAGAAACATCCTGAATACAATACTCCAGCATACGCTTCTGGGCGACTTCCTGCACTTCATCTTCTGATTCTAGTATGTCCCTCCAGGTTTGGAAGCCCCCGGGGTCTGCCTTGGCTTCTAGTCCCAAGAACTGGGCCAGGTCACCAAGTCTATTACTTGGCATCTTGAACTCAGACCGGGCGACCTTGAGGGTGTCGATGACGCGGGGCATACGAACAGGTGGTAAACAGTTCTTAATAAGAGACCGGGTTAACCAACCAGTATCGAACTTGGCGTTATGTGCAATAACAAAATCGGCCTCGGATACCAAATCCGAAAGGGACTCGGCGATCATATAGTCATCACGCATGTCGGACGTGTATTCCCATACGGCGTCGGAGATGAGTTCCTTGGGTTTATCGACCCAGCAGGCGGCCCAGCACAGCAGACTGCCCTCTTCTATAATCATAGACTGGGGGATATTCTGGTCATACCTACCCCAGTGATAGCCTACAGAGGGTGCGGTTTCGACATCGAAGGCGAGTATCTTAGCAGTCATTGAACTTATCCTTATGGCCAGGTCTGAATGATGGGGTTACCTTGCTCATCGGCTTCACGGACTAAGTGAAGAAGCATCATAGCCTCTGCAAACCGTGTGTACCAATCTTCTCCATATTTACTTTCATACACGTCCTTGACGAGGATGTCCAGCTCTTTTTTAGACTCGGCTCCCTCAAGCAAGGAGGCTGCTCTTTTAGGCCCCACCCCGTCGACCCCGGGTATATTGTCGGCAGGGTCACCACAGAGGGCCTGGGTGTACAAATTATACCAGGCGGTTAGTGGGTCAACCTCGGTTAGTTCTTCTTTTCTCCAGTTATAGTGGAGCCCTGGCACCTGGAGGAGATCCTTGTCGATCGAGCAGATAACAGTTGTCCCCTCTTCTGAGGCGGTCTGGGCAATCGCCAGGGCGTCGTCTGCCTCCATACCATCTACAACCTCGGCATCATACCTGCTAATCAGGTAGGTCTTAATGTTATTCAGGTGGAATGGCTTTTCCCGATCCGAGCGGTTTCCTTTATAGGGCTTGATGGTGGCGAGGGCATGCCTGAAATTACCCTTGCCTGTCAAGTATAGGGCGGACCTATCACAGCCTGTCTTAGTCACTATATCCCGGACAAGGTTGTCGACATAGGTCTCGACGGCGCTCCAGGAACCTATCTCTTCTCCCTTTCTTTGGAAGGCATAGGCGGCCTGGTATACTATGATGTCTGCATCTATGAGGGCAGTTTTCATGTCCACTTCTCCATTGCGGAATGCAGGCCTCCACCCAACACGTGTGCGAAAATACGAGTCCCCTTGGTCGGCTTTAGCCAGGTGGGGCTCTTTATAGCTTGGTTCCAGCAGTCTTCTCGATGAATCGCATCAAAGAGAAACTGGAAGGCACACTCTGCATAGGCAGTGGCCGTCTTGTCGGCTAAGGTTACCAGGACTTCAAACCGATGTTTATCCCCGGGGTGCTCCTTCATATGCTGGTTCAGGGACCTAGAGCTTCCGGTATAGGAAGGCCAGTTCTTAACAGAGGTTAACTTGGAACCTATATAGAAACGACCGGTCTTCTCTGAGGTGATCCTATAGACGAAGCCCCGAACCTCCCCAGCATCGGCGCGAACCAAGCTGGAGAGGTCCCAATGGGACTCGGTGTTAACAAACACATAAAAGGGTATGGGTTGTATGGAGATTATAACTCCCAGGAGTCATCCTGGCCCCCTTTTGCCGATGATGTGGCTGCCTCGCCCGGGTCATTATCCAAACGGCCTTTAATCTTCTCCTTGATATAATCAGGGAACGTTTCGAAGACACTCTGGTCAAAGGCATCTGTATCGAAGACGACAGGCTCGGTTTCAAGGGCTGGAACATCAACACCCTTCATAGGTGCCGTTACGTCGGCCACGTTTGCAAAGACACGGCCCTCGTGCTTTCCTCTTCCTGGGTTATGCACGACCGTAACCTGGACAGCCTGACCCGCCAACTGGCTAAAGTCTGAACCAATCTTATTTGCAGGGTCGATCCTGGTTAGACGTGTGGACGCCTTAGAACGCTCTACTTTACGACTGAACATCGGGAAGTACTCTGAGAGCACTCGGGGTTCACCAGTAGGGCCCTTCTCGGGATCAATGTACTCTTCTCCTGGGAAAGTATACTGGAGCCACACCATAGCACAGGGAGGCTTCTCTTGCCCCTGCCAGGCAGGTCGTTCCTGCATGCCTAGGTCTACAACGGCACTAATGCGCGCCGGATAGGTCCCGGCTTCAAGAGGCTCAACGGTCTTCTGGGATTTGACATCCCTCGGTTGTAACGACATACTCTTTTCTCCTTGATATTAATTAGAACGTCTCAGTTAAATTAGGTAAAACAATCTATCACTTATAGGCGGACTTGTCAAGCCATTAATGAACCTCCGCCCAATTATCTCCAATAGACGACTCTCCACTTTGTGGGCAGGTCATCTCTAGGTATTCTCCGGCCCGGGTGATGGCCTCCTCGGAGATCTTAGCATACTCCACGCAGATGTCTTCCCTCACCTCGGCCGAGTATTCGTCATGGATGTGGGCGACAAAAGCATAATCCACCCCAAAGACCCAGCCCTTTTCGACACAGGCTTTATAGAGGAACAGGGATGCCAACTGCATGAGGATCGCCTCATCGCTTTGGAGTTCATAGTTAAGGGTCATATGAGGTGACTCTACTATTATGGGCCTGCCATCAATCCCCCGGATCGTGCCGTCGTGATAGCCTGGGCTCCCCCATCGGTTTTTACCCTGTTTGGCAGATCCCATCCATTCCTGGTTCAACTGGTCCAGGTGTTCCTTAAACCCCGGGGCAACCCCAAGGAGGGCCTTTCTTATCATGGCCCCGGCATCCTTGTTCTTACTAATCATGCTTCCAAGCTTGTTGTTACTAGCACCAAACAGGAAGGCATAATTCAGGGCCTTGGCCTCACCATAACTTACGTCAAACCCGGCCACACTCTTAATGGCCTTCTGGTTGACCTGATGTATGCTCGTGCCCTTAGCCTTATTACCATGGACCAGGGTTTGGGTAAACTCATGGTTGTTAACCCGAGAGGCTAGGGCCCTGTTCTGGCAACCTGCGGCATCTGTCCCGACGATAACATAACCAGGCTTGGCTATAAAACACTTCCTCATGGTATTTCCAAAGAAGGCATCTGCACTAGGAACGTTAACTATCCCCGAATGCTTCAGGCGACCGGTGTTAGCAATCCCAACAATACTCTGACGAAGCCTGCCATCGGGGCCGAGTCTCTTGAACCAGCCCTCGATCTGGGAGCGCCGGTGCCGGCATTGTATGTACTTGCTAATAAGAAGCGCGGCTTTGTTGGTAATGCCCCTTAATGGGTCAGAGGCATTAAACTTCGGGGAACTCCTCTTGCCATCCTTGTCGACGTTCCAGGCTATGGGCTTCCAGCCAGACTCTAACAAGTATTCGACAACTTCATTGCGCTTGCCGAGGTCCATGTTCCTAATGTTCACCGGACTAAAGGGACCAACCAGAGGGCGCTCTTCTGGGGAGTAGCCGTTTTCGATTAGCCACCTAGCCGTCGAGGCCTTATAACCCCCGCATCTCTTAAAGGGTTCCGAGTGCCATTGAAGTTTATTTACCTTGTCCTGAACCTTAGGCAGGCTAGGGACAACTATCTTTTCGATGCGGTCCATCCAATGGGTCAGGAGAGATATCGACCGGTTCATTAGATCCTGGTCCATTAGCCAGCCATGCTCTTCCTGCATAGCCATAAGCTTGAAGAAGGCCATCGTCGTCCGGACTGGGTTTCTCCAGGCATGGGATCGCCCTAGCTTGCCCAATTCCTCATATACCTTCTGGTTAATTTTGGCATCCTGGTCACACCTATGGAGCATGGCTTCTGAGTAGCAATCCCAGTCTTCATGCTCAACCTTAGGTACCCCAAAGAGGTCGCCCCAGGCAGCCAGGCCATGCTTTTTCCTCCTTGGACACAGGAGTCGAGACGCTACGAGTGTATCATAGACAGAGCCGCTATAGTCATATCCCATGACCTTCTTGAGCACAGGGGCATCATACCCTAAAACATTATGTCCTATCCACACGTCATAACCGTCTAGATAGTCAGGCAAGCTGTCTATGTTTTCAGGTGTGAAGTAGGAAGTCTCACCGGTATCGGCGTCGATACCTACGGCACACCATACTTGGTCTACATCCTGTACTAATCCATTGGCCTCGATGTCAAGGATAACACTACTCATGATGATATCTCCTATATCTCAAGTGCCGAGATCACGATGTCGCAATTAGCGGGTGAGACAGTTCCCACAGCCACCCTGCTAAGGCGTGCGCCATACGAGTTCTGAGCCTCGTACTTCATTATCCATGTATATGTGTTCGGACCCTCAGGAGCGATGATATTCGTACGTCTATGCTTAAAGCTAGACGGGACCTTTAGCCGGTTTCGGATTATAGCCGATACCTTAGAGACCACAATAGCTCTGCAGTTCTGCACGTTAGTATTGGGACTATTGTCTGAAACCGATCCCCCCGAGACTGCCCCAATAGCTAGGCAGAGTACGCAAAAGAGGAAGAAGAATTTGATTAGCTTTAACATTGTATTTCCCGTTTGGTTGATCTTAAAGCTATAATAGCGCACTTCGACATGCCTGTCTAGTAAATATCCGAGTTTTCCACTCAGTCGTATCTTTCGGTGAATTGTGATGTGATCGGGGACCACTCAAGTTTAATCCTATCTGTTTGTCCGAACTCACGGTCCTCGAGGATTACTAAGTCCCTCTTATGCCTCTCTTCTAAGGGAAGGTCGGGGTCCTTATTGCCCTCGAGGCCGATCATATAGTTTGCCGACCTCATCATTGACCGGGATCCGGCGAACTGACTCGACCAGACGGCTCCCCCTCGTTCATGGGGCTTGGTTGTCGTCGGGGCCTTAAGGTGGCAGAACATATATGCCGTGAAATCCAGGTCCTTGGTCATAGCCGAAATCTCGGCGGCCATCCCTGTTAGAAACTCATTAGTCTCTGAGGCCGAGAGTTGGTTTGTAAAGGCCGTGATTGGGTCGATAATTACGTCCTTGACATCCTCACTCTTGACCAGATGGATGATGTCCTGCTTGAGCAGGTCCCAATCTAGGAACTGGTAGACATCCAGGACAAACAGCTTATCCTTGACCCTTTCATGGGCAAGGTCAAAGGCCGCTTCATCGAATTCGACATTAGGATCATGGAAGAAGGTCGATGCAACCTTCCCCAGGAGCATCTTATAGGTCTTAGCCGGGGACTCCTCAGGCTTGACCAGGTATACAGGCCGATCATGCTGGGTAATAAGGTGCCCGGCAACGGCATTTACCAGCTCACTCTTCCCGAGCTTAACACCAGCACCGAAATAGATCGTCTCTCCCCGGCGAATACCCCGAGTCGCCCGGGTCAATGACGGCCAGGGCCAGGATAAACCAATCTCGGGTTTCTTTTTGGCGACCTCATATAGGTCATCCGGGGTCAGTATGCGTGTATTATCGAGCTTCTTCGCCTGAAACTGGACAGATGCATGAGCTTCCCGGACCAATCCCTTGAGGAGGCAGTCGTTTAGGTCCTTGGCAGGCAGTTCTGCCGCCTGGGCATGGGGGATTACCTTGGAGACTGCCTTGGCGGCCTCTCTCCCGGGCTCGTCCATATCAAAGGCTAGGACGACCTCCTTGAAGTGCCGATTGATCTTCTTGAGGTTCTTTGCTATGAAATTAGAGGCATTCCCGGCCCCATTAGGCAGGGAAACGATAGCCGGGTTCTGGGTCTCATACTGGGTTCCCCGGTTCCGGATCTTAAAGATAGTATAGCCGGCAATAGCATCGGCCTCGCCTTCGGTAATGATCAGGGTCTTGGCCCCGGTCTTAACCGCCTGGTCCCAGCCAAAGAAGTCGACCTGTCCTGACATACCGACAGACCAGGACTTCTTGACCGGAAGAAGCTTGGCCTTATAGCGGACAACTTCCCCCTCGAAGGTATAGGGAGTATAGAGGAGCTCAGGGGTTTCCCCATCGGCCATAGAGACGCCTACTTTGCAATTGAAGTAGGAGAGGGCCTTGGCCGGTAGCTTTCGTTCTACCAGGCCACATGGATGTCCATAAGAGGATACTTCCTGAAGCTCACCCCGACGGGTTTCATCACTCTTAACCTGCCTTCTGGGAGGATTGCTTGGGGCCTCGGAGCCGTATGGATTGGGGACATATGTACTGCAGACAAAGCAATAGCCGCTATTAGTCCCATCCTCAGACTCGAAGACCTGAAGCCCATCAGAAGACCCACAAGTATGGGGGAGTTTCTCGACGCAAGTAGATACATTAGACACGGTTCACCTTCGGCTTCTGGTTGGTTACCATCATTACGGCAGACTCTTCGGCCCTTTTGGGGGTCTGTCTTGCCCAACGACTGTCGAGCATGGCCTTCCCGGCCTGATAATAGTCATCTTCCTCGATGCATTTGATCATTTGCTTAAAGCCCAGGAGCCCTCGGCGGCCCATTTGGTAGGCCATCGAGAGGATGACAACCTGACGTAGTGGGCCCAACTTAGTAAACCACGGCAAGGCTAAGGCCCACTGGTAATCATAGTTAACATGATGCTCTAGCCATGCCTCGGCAACCTTCTCGGGCATTCTCGGGAAGCTACGGAGAGCCTCGGGCATATCTTGGTAGGTCTGATTACATACCTTCTGGCCATACCCTATAGTCGGATAACCCAGGCTATCCAAGTAAACCTTCTCCCGGAAACCCTCATGGTCTCCGATAAACACTATTGCCTGATGAATAACCATCCTATTCTCCTTTGATAAGAGCTTCGAAGGCCACCTTGGCCCTTTGGTACCTGCCCCTTGCAGCCCCCTCACTGATTCCCAGCTTACTAGCCATTTCCTTGTTAGAGAGCTCACAGACAACCTTTAGGAAGTATGCCTCTTCAAGCTTAGGCCCAAGTCTGTCTAGGAGGAGGCCAGCAGCAGTAAAGTTCTCTTTCATGATAAGGCTTTCCTCAGGACTTGGCTCGGGGCTATCCCGGTACCTATAATGCAGGTCCTCGATGAAGTCAAGAGATGGAGTTGTCTCGATCCGCCTCTTTTCGGCCCGAATGATATTCAGGCAGTGGTTATGGATACATCGCTTTAGGAAAGACACCTGGTTGTCCACGGCATCTAGTAAAGAGGGCTTTTCGACCATCTTAAGCAATACATCCTGGACGGCATCCTCGGCCCTTACACGTGTCTTGAGGATGGCCTGGGCACTACGGACCAGCTCACCCATCAGGACATTATCGATTTTAAGATCGGCCATTAGATGGACTCCAATCCAAGTTCCTCGGCCAGACCTTCGAAATGATCGACATGGCTAATGTCCTCACTATGGACAATCAAGGAAACCACGTCCTCATGCCCACAGCCTAGGTCTCTGGCCAATTCCTCTTCGATTACAGGACTAGCCCCCTGATATAGGTAGCCAGCAGTGCTATTCTTCTTTTCCATGATTCCTCCATACATTAATGGTCTCTCCGTGAACAAGTAAGGAAAACACTTCCTCCTCACTGATCCCTAGCTTTGTAGCCAGTTCCTTGTTGGAGAGCCCACTTTTAACCTTCATGAGGTAGAGCTCTTCAACACCGGGCTTAACCCTCTTATTCTCTTCCATGATCGCTCCTTGGCTAGGTAATGTGGTGATTATACCGATTGAAAGGCAATTGTCAAGAACTATTTCCTGGCTATGTTGTGACATTAATACCACATATATCAATTAATTCAGATTATTTTCGAATATTCCATGCATTTTACCCTCTGAAAAGTGTCTTAGCAGTGCTAATAGGTGCTAGAACAATAAAACAAATAACAAGAAAACAAGAAATAACTCACCTACTCACTACCTAACACTACTAGGAACTACTAGACACTACTAGGAAGTACTATAGGTTATTTAGACAGTTTAGGCAATTATGACTAATTTAATCATAATAGCCCCAGCCCACTTTGTAGTGGTAATATCAAACACACACCCATATCATAGTTGATTACACCCACAATCTCGGGCTGAAAACAAAGGTTAACTCCCCCATGCCAGACAATCCCAGCAAGGTCATTAGATACCCAGATGGTAGCATAGACTTTGGACGCAGTAACTCATGCTATATAAGCGATGAGGAACTACGCACCCCAAGGCAGGATAAGAGGCTGGCTAGTGGAGCATTAACCCATCGGGACCAAAAGGCCCAGATGAACACTGAGGAAGCCCAGTATCGACACAGCCTATCCCTCGAGAGACGAGAGGACCGGGCAGTGACCCGGAAGATAGAGCAGGCTCTCACAGAGAGGATCAATGAGGAAGCCGAGGCATTAGCCGAGAAGGCCCTCAGACAGATGCATAAGGTCCTCGATAAGGATGAGCCTAGCGCAGCCGAGATCAAGGTGTTCCTAGACCACTTCCTGGGCACCCCGAAGCAGAAGGTCGAGGTTAGTGGAGATATAGCCTTGACACCGATCGTGATTAGTCGTAAGGTAACACCTGAGCTAGTAGAACCGAAGGTGATAGACCATGAAGACTAGGAAACATGAAGAAGACTGGCATAGAAGGGTTTCCAAGAGAATCAACCGGGCAACCGGGGGTTACTCGGTACACCCAGGGACATTCTGTGGTAGGGCCTATATGAGGGCCGGCCAGGGATCCCGAGCCTGGGACAGGGCAGTCCATGTACTTGACTGGTTTTATGGGCCCAACCACTGCCGGGGATGCTTCCAGAGAGACCGACTGGAATACCTCGAGAAAGCCCAGGCCAGAACTAGGGGAATTACTAGTTGAATACCCTGCCAATCTCCCCCGTTTAATTCACCTACGACCCCTGGCAGGCCCCCTTGTGGGTACCCAGGGATCTAGGTGGGACTTCGGGCCTCCTCTCATTGAGTTGTAGGCACCCTCCCGGCTGAGGAAGGACGACATGTCCCTCACACAAGCTCCCCGGGAGGCCTTCGGGAAGTCCCACTGCCTTTCAGCAGGAATGGCTATATCGACACTAGGGCCCCTATAAGCCCCATAGAGCAACATCAGGCCATTTAGGCTACCCTGCCATCCCAGATAGCCCACATGAGCCCCTAGGACCTCTCCTAGGCCCTCTTAGGATCACATAAGGATACCACCATGGTACTGAACCTACTGGTAGGCCCTATAGCGGCCCTACTCGACAAGGTCATCCCCGATAAGGACCAGAAGAACCGCATAGCCCATGACATAGCCACACTGGCTAGCCGACAGGCACATGAGCTGGCCAAGCTGCAGGTCGAGACTAACCGGGAAGAAGCCAAATCCCCCAGCCTATTCATAGCCGGGTGGAGACCAGCAGTAGCCTGGGTCTGTGTGATATCATTCGCACTTAATTATTTGGTGAACCCACTAGCCAACTGGGTACTGATACTCCTAGGGGAAACCATGGTACTGCCTACGCTAGACAGCGAGGCACTGTTCCCCCTACTGTTCGGAATGCTCGGCCTAGGTGGCCTCCGGAGCGCCGAGAAGTTCAAGGGTGTGGCCAGGGAGTCCCATAAGTAAGCCCAGGGTACCCCCGGGGTATGTTCAAAATTTGTGAGGTGGGGCTGTCCCTCCCTCGATATATCGGAGAAATTCCTAATGAAATGTTTTTGTGCCAAGCTCAAGGCCTATCTCATGTGGCCCGTGACCCAGCTCAAACGCTTCTGGACTAAGCTCAAGGGCTGGATGATGTGGCCCTTTGTCAAGATCGGCCGCTACTGGATGAAGCTCAAGATCAACTATATCATGGGTAAGCTGACCGACCAGAAGTTCCTAGATTGCCTTCGTCAGGACGTCCTCGAGTTGAGTGCGTACTCGGCCACTACCGAGGATACCTATGATGATGAAGTCACAGACAGACTACTCCGGGTTGTCGACGCCCTCGGAGGGACCGCTAGGTAGCCATGACGACCATAGCCTATGACGGGGTCTCTGTAGCCACCGACAGCTATGTTACCGAAGGTGACCTGGTGGTAGACTTCAACTACCCCAAGCTCATTACCCAGAAGGGCGTCAAGTTCTTCCTCTGTGGTGAGATCGATGGGTTTAATAACCTGGTCGCCAAGTACTTCAATCCCTCGGCACCCCTTAGTGGGGATGCAAGCGCCATTGTTATCCATGGGAAGGACGTATTCCTAGTAGAACTCGGGCCCGATAAGTTCACCTGCTCAAAGGCCGTAGTCCCTATGGCCCTCGGCACAGGCACCGCCCTCGCCCTAGGGGCCATGGATGCCGGAGCCTCGGCCAGGGAAGCCCTAAAGATCGCCATCAAGAGGGACGTATATTCAGGCGGGAGGATCACCTCTCGGAAGGTTAGACTTAATTGAATTGGGTGACATTCACCCCTTAAAGGAGAACCTATGACTACCCCCAAGGTTACACGCACTAAGGAAGAAATCGACGCCACTGTCAAGAAGCTAGCGGCCGAAACCCGTAAGCTCGAGGCCGAGGCCGACCGGGCCGTATCCCTAGCCAGTGAGGCCGTCCTCCACCTTGAGAAGACCAAGGCCAATACCAATGCCTGGAGGGCCCATGACTGCTTCCATCGCAGCTATGCCTTCAATAAGGCCGTAGACTACGGTTCGGTAGAGCTCTGTGTCAGCCAGCTGACCGAGTGGTCTCGCTATGACAAGCTGGCCGGTGTCGCGCCCCAGCCCATGGAGATTGTCTTCATGAGCCCTGGTGGCTCCATCTTCGATGGCTTCTATCTTTTCGATGTAATCCAGGATTTCCGCCGCAAGGGCCACCATATAACCACAGGGACCTATGGCATGGCTGCCTCGATGGCCGGTGTCCTGCTCCAGGCCGGAGACACACGCTGGTGTGCCAAGTCCAGCCTAGTCATGATTCACCGGGCTGCCTTTGGGGCCCATGGTAAGACCCATGATGTCGAAGACCAGCTCAAGCTAGTGAAGATGCTCGAGGATCGTATCCTGAATATCTTCGTCGAGCGCTCTGAGGGTAAACTAACCCGCCAGAAGATCACACGTAACTGGGACCGCCGGGACTGGTGGATTACGGCCGATAAGGCCATTGAGTGTGGTCTAGTAGATGAGGTTCGCGGAGGGATGGTCTAGGGGTTGACTTTTTCCTCGAAATATGATATTATAAGAACTGTTAGAAAGTTATTATCTAATGCCTCCTATGGAGCTTAGTGATACCCAGATTGATCTCGTGACCGATGAGTCACGCTTCAAGGTGGCCTGCTGGGCCAGGCGAGTCGGAAAGACCTATGCCTGCCTAATAGAGCTACACATGAAGGCCGCCCATATGAAGGCCGGTGATCAAATGGCCATCCTTAGCCAGACTAACGATTCTGTGAGGAAGCTCTGGATCCCGATGTTTAGGAGCATCTTCCCCGATAGGGTCCATGAGATCTACCAACAGCCCGCCCGAATCGTCCTCAAGAACGGAGTCGAGGTCCACATAACAGGGGCTAACTCCAAGGAGTCTATCGATAACCTCCGGGGTCTTTCCCTAAGCCATGTCGTTATCGACGAGGCTGCCTTTATCCCCGAACTCGAGTATGCAGTTAACTCTGTTATCATGCCAGCCCTGGCGACCACCAAGGGCACCCTGACCATGATTAGTTCTCCTAGCGGAGACAACTCCTTCAAGACCTTCTATGACATGGGGCGCTCTAAGGAGTTTCCTACCTGGAGCTCCCACCATGCCGACTACACCAAGGCTTTCATCGATGTTGCCGAGGAAGTAGAACTAGCCCGTAAGACCGTAGACCCCATCACCTTCAAGAGTGAGTGGGAAGCCTCCTTCGAGGGATCCGGCCGGCAGGTCTACTACGCCTATGACAGGTCCCGGCATATCACCAGCGACCTGGCTGACTTCTCGGATGGCGAGAACGTTTGCATAGGAATCGACTTTAACATAGGCATCCAGGCCGCCGTGATCTTTGCTCGGCGGGCAGGGCAAATACAGGTCCTCGATGAGATCCAGGGGTGCCTAAATACTTTTGACTTAACCGAGGAAATATCCGAGCGCTATGGGAGCCAGACGATCATCTGCTACCCCGATCCCGCCGGTAACCAAAGACGCACCTCGGCCGCCGCAGGCCAGACCGACATCTCCCTCCTAAGGGATGCCGGGTTCCAGGCCTACCACCATAAGTCTACCCGTTCGGTCAAGGATGGGGTCAACTCGGTAAACGCCCTCCTGGCCAACGACAACCTCCTGATACACCCCCGCTGTGTAAACACCCTCCACAGCCTCCAGAGGCTATCCTGGAAGGAAGGGGCCCTAACCACCCTCTACTCAAACCCGGACTACTCTCACTTCGCCGATGCGATCAGGTACCCACTAGAATACCTGCACCCAGTAGAGTCCCGTAAGGTAACCCGTTTAGACAAGGCACATGGTTTTTAAATATGCCCGTAAACACACCCGACCATCTACACCAAACCAACTCCCCTAACTGGCTCCGCCTCCGCACCTGCTTCAATGGTGAGGATGCCGTCAAGGCACAGGGGCAGCGCTACCTACGTCCCTTCTACCCAGGGATGTCCCTACAAGAGGTCGACCGGTGGAGACACTTCCTCCAGGGGGCCGAGTTCGTCAACATCGTCAAGCGGGTCCATGCCGTGCTCTCAGGAGCACTCCTAAGGGCAGAGCCTACTATTTCCATCCCCGAGGACCTAGAGCCGTTTACCTACCAAGAGTTTGGTACGGCAAACACAGGTATTCATAGCCTCATCCAGGAAGCTATCTCCGAGGATATACTGACCGGTCGCACCGGAGTCCTCGTCGAGGTGCCTGTCGAGGAAGGCGGTACACCATATCCCACCGTCTGGAGGGCCGAGAACATCCTGGCCGTTACCGGGAGTGTTGTCTCTGGGGAGCAGACCTATACCAGTGTGAGACTTCGCAACGAAGTACGCCGCCCCCGGACCGACGACCCATACCAAACCGAGCTAGTCGAGCAGGTCCTCGAGCTATCCCTTAATGAGGATGGCCAGTACATACAGCGCCTCTGGGAGGTCGAGGGTAAGGACTTCTTCATGGTCCGGGAATCAATCCCCAGGGACTTCTCAGGCAACCCACTTACACACATTCCTTTCTGGATGATGAATGGTGATGCCGACCAGACATGGGCTCCTTTATCGGATATCGCCATTAGCAATATCCACCTCTATAACAAGATGTCCTACCAGGCATGGGCCTACTACCAGCACAACACCCCCACTTATATGCTCTCGGGTGTCTCTGAAGACGACGCCGAGTTGTACCTTGGTGGTGTATTCCGCTCGAGTAACCCCGAGGCCAGCCTAGAGGTCCTCTCGGGCGCCTCAGACGTCCTGAGGAGCTCCCAGGCCATCATAGACCAGACACTGAACACTATCGCCTCCCAGGGGGCCAGTATGTTCTCCCAGAGGGGTGTACAGAGCCAGGTCGAGTCTGCCCGGGCCCTCCAGATCCGGAACACCCCGGATGACACCATCATAAGCGCCCTGGCTATGTCCTATAGTGCGACCATGACCTCTATCCTACGTTTTGCCGTAGAGTGGGCCACAGGGCGCCGGGAAGAAACAATAGCCGTGGGCATCCACAACAGCATCGACCCCAGCACCATCGATCCCCAGACACTCGTGGCTGTGATCACCGGTGTGGTTAATGGTGCCGTTCCTCCTGAGGCGATGTATGAGGCCCTAGAAAGAGCAGAGCTACTGCCGGCAGACTTCAACCCGATTCAGGACCTGGATAGGCTTGAGAGTCAGGAACCGGCTGAAGAGAGTTAATCGTGGCTACTGCCAATGAGCAGATAAGGGACGCCTTGGTCCGCCATGCGATGTACGTACAGCGTTTCTATGGGGGACTCGCCAAGGACAGCCGAGATGAACTTGACAAACTACGCCGACGTACAATCCGGCTAACCAACGGGACCCAACCCCTGAGGGTAAAACTCAGGACACTCCGGGCAGCCCTGGGTGAGTCATACGACCTAATCGAGAGAGAGACCGGGCTAGCCGTAAGGCGCCTTAACCTACTCGAGAAGAACTACCAGGCAAGGGCATTAAAGTCGGTCCTTGGGGAAGACTACACACCCCGCCGAGGAAGCAGGATAAACATCCTCACCTCCAGCCTAATACCAAACCAGGCCTCGCGCACCATAAGTAGTTATCTTGCCGGGTCCCGCCAGAGACACCTCACTGCCGCCAGAGCCTACATACGGTCTGGGGGGCAGGGAATCACCGGGGCAACCCGGGCCGGCCGAGAGTTATCGGCCATACAGAGAACCATCTTCACCAACACCCAGAATGCAGCGGCCAATGCCATGTACCGGGCTA
>JAAHTG010001286.1_pt1 | contig 17509 bp, 17 predicted proteins | sample 6116081 | NCBI WGS metagenome assembly JAAHTG01 (sample SAMN13939989, study PRJNA603662) | sponge metagenome | isolation source: marine sponge | host: Mycale hentscheli | place: New Zealand | collected 2005 | reverse complement strand
CTTGGAACTTCACATCTGCGTCATACTGTGCTTCAAAGCCCTTCTTAGGTTGCAGTGCAGCTCGGTAGCGGTCTCCTTCTTCTTTCATGTGTTCTTGCATAGCTTCTCTTACAGCAGGTGTTAGGCTCTCTGGATTTTGTAAAGCCTCCTCTCTACGATGTTCCCGCATGATGTTTTGTATAGTCGCTAAATCTCCGGTATCCGCTTCTTTTTTCTTAGCCTCTTGCACAATGTCTGTGGAGGATTTTAGACCTTCTAGCTTGATGTCCGGTCTTGCTTTTAATTTACCTGCTGGCTTTCGAGCGTCTAATTCATCTTTAGCGTTAGCCAGTTCAAGTTCTTCACGAACGGATTCTGCGTCTGCTGCAGTAGCCTTACGCTTTCCTTCCTCTCGACTTTTAATTTCAGCTTTTTTTAAGCCTACCAAAATGTCTTCGTTGCTCTCTTTTGGCATACGAGAAAGGATACCTTTTTTCTTTTTTGCAGCTAGTCTTTCCATTTTCTAAGCCCTCAATGCGACATAGCCAAAACGCTTTGTCGCTGTACGAACGTGATAAGTTTGATGTGCGATACCGATACCCGCATTATGCCATCCTGCAGTGAGCTGAACAATGCAGTGGCCAGACCATTTTCTTCTTTGGGGATCGGACTCGGCAGAAGTTATTGCAGCTATACCGTATTTTAACGTGGTTGTTTTTAGCTGTCTTCTTTCGTTAGATACTGTTTGACCATCCACAAATAACTTTAAAGAGAGAGATTCATTTTGTGCGGCTGTATCTCCAAGTTCAGTTACCGCAGAACACTCTGTCTCTACATGCCAAAATAATAAAACATTACATGTTTTCGATAGATAAAACTGTTTTGCTGCACCCGGTATAATAACGTAATCTGCATTTTTAAATCTGTAGTCCACAGCGGTAGAGCTGGTTGTATTATCTAAATCCGCAGCGAGTGCTATGGGAGCAACTCCATATTGAGGGAACTCAACACCTTCAAAAAGTTGAAAGAAATAATCATTGATACCTGTTGCACCCACTTGCTCTGCAACTGTAAAAGCACCTGATTGAACCTTATCACTAGATACTGTTACACCTGTAGCATTCACACTATCTAAACGACCGTTGATGACTTCAAAATTTGTAGGCGTAGCTAAAGGTCTATATAAAACCTCGTTTACGGCTTCAGAAGAAGCTGCCGTTCCGTCTACTAAGGGGGCAGGGGAGGGTATTAAAGGCATTACAAACTACCTCCATAAATAGGTATAGCAGTGATTCTCCATTCTCTTAAATTAAGCTGCACTGTGCCTCCGGTTCCTGTGCGACACACAGCAGCAGCTACACTAAATAATGATGTTTCGGCTGCAGCTCCACCAAAGGGATTGGCTAAATCGTTGGCGTTTATTAAAGTAGACGTAGACATATCACAGAACAATCCATTTGCTCTAGATATAAAAGCCACAGACGCGGGCATGTAATGATACGTTGAACTGTTTCCTTGCCAAAAAATAGACAGTCCCATACCCTGGAAATACCCATCTGCTATATTGGCATCCCCAGGCACTAATACAGAAACATTTACCTTTACCAAAAGACCTGTACATAATTGATTGCTTGTAGGTACTCCAGTAGTAGGCATAATTGTAAGTCCTGGAACTGGGAAAACCAACTGTGCTCGTTCGTTTAAACCACCCGCAGAATTTGCAATGCCCGCCCAACCTGTTCCACCTAAACCATCTCCCCACCCTAAAAAAGTACCCCTAGAATTTGGTACAGTTACAGGGGTTGTAGTATAAAAATTTGTATACCCTGCAGAAACAACAGTTGGGAAAGGATTTACATGAGTCATGTTTACAGCCGCTCCAGAAGCGTCTGTACTTAAATTGTCTAAAGTTATCGCGGATAAATGCTCCGACCTTAAAGACCCTGCAGAAATAGCGTCTCCTGGTATCGCATTTATACTACCTCTAGTGTTCTGTAGCTTTGTATTTAAAGATGCCGCGTTTAGAGCTTCACCTTCTTCTAGTGGATCAAAATTGGGAAAAGGCATTAGTTAGTTATCTCCCATAAAATTAAAGTCCTACTAGCAACCATTGGAACATATCTAGGAGTTTGGTCTGTTTGGGGTCTAACTCTAGCTACCAATTCTACTGTAGTATCTCCGGGCACAACAGGTACCACGAAATCAATATTTACAGAAAAGGCTGCGGTATTTGCTGTAAACCTATCTCGTGTGTACTCTAAAACATCTAAGTTACCATCTACGGATTCGGGTATCAGAGCACCGTTTAGCTTTAAAGCAAAAGATATAGGTCTTGACTTAATAGACGCAGCCCCTATACCCGCATCAACATTCAAGTCAGACCCTGTTAGTCTAGCAGTGATAAATAATAATCCTCCTCTAGACACAAAATTGTACCTAAAAGGAGTATTCGTATTTTGATCGCTTATGGATTGCCAAGTAGTATTTACAGCTAAAATAGCTGTGTTGTTGTCTAAAAACATAGACTCTGGACCTAGCTGTGCATTGAAGCCTTTTACGTCTACTTCCAGCTTTGCGTGTCGGTACGCCACATCTTTATCGTAGCTTGTAGTTGTAGTGAACGCATTTCTAGCAAAGTTCTGCTCGTTGAGTTCGCCACTCAATTCTTCTACAGAAGGTCTCAGGGCCGCATTTGTATCTTCGGTGTTCATCACACCTGCGTTTTTGAAGTTCTCGTCTGGAAATCGCCAAGCCATTATGGTGCCACCTGTACGCCACCGCCATGTACATCGCGGTCTTCAAAGAGCATACCAACAAATTCCCAATCGCCGGAATACTTAAATTTAAGTTTAAAGACCTCACACGAAGGCATGTGAAAATCTACCTTGACCCAAAAAGGTCTGCGGCGCACCCATACTGAATCTGTAGTTCCTGTAACAGTCTCGTCCCAAAAGGATGGTGGATCTTCTTCAGCGTACAATCTAGGAGGATGGGCAGCCCCTGCAGTTGTTTCTACGATTGGGTATTCTCTCCAATCCCTGTACGCCTCTACAGTTAAGTCGCCTTTCTCTGTAGCTCGCATCCAAATATAGACTGTAAGAAGCGTAGACCGTCGCATTGACTGTATGGATTTGAGCCATGCTGTTTGCACAACAGATTCTCTAGCTGTGGCTCTTGTATAGGACAGTGCTTCTCTATCGAGTAGCCACAAGGAATGGTCTGTTCCAGTGGGCTTGGATACCTCTCCTGTTGCGAGCATATAATTTCTATGGTCCTTTGTGACACAAACACTGGTTGCTTTGACATCGTTTCTCTGCCTCCAACCCTCTCCATCATATATCAAACAAAGGTTATTAGTTGTACTTCCATCTACAGGAACCCAGCATCTATACTCATCCATTTCTAGGTCTACAGCAGCTATAGCTTGTCTACGCCTAGCAATGTTGATTTTTCTAATAGTAGGCTGAATAACAATGCTAAGTTGGTCTAAAGTAGTTCCCGAATAAGAATAGAAACCTTTTTCTCCAAGCCATACCGTCTGACCGTTATTCATAGTTTTTAAAGTGCTCGGAGCCACACATCCAACTGTAGTGCTAAGTGTAGATGCTCTAAAGCCATCGCCATCGCTGTTCAACGTAAACAAAAAAGTACTAGAATCTGTAAAAACTAAAAGACCTTGGTCTGTCGGCCATAGCCCCGTGACTTCGTTACCAGAGGGATCTGGATAAATTAGTGCGTCCTTTTCAAACGTACCCCACTTGTTTAATATGCTATACCGAAGGGCACCTGGCTCATTATCAAAGTTAGCTATCCAAAGTCTACCAAAAGCTACTTTGCACAATTTGAATTTAGGAACGGCAACAGCATCTGTAACTTCTGTAATTAAAGAAGTATCAGGTACATTATCGGGAAAAGTATCCGTTATATTATCCGGTATAGTAGAAAATTCTAAGAACCCACCTCCAAAATTAGATGGCAGCTCATAAAAATTACTGTCTCCAGAATTAGACAAATCCTTTGTTCGAGCAAGTATTCTACCCACACAATGATTAGGCCCTGTATCAATACCTGTCCAAAGCAGTTGATACCTCATGGAATCCGCACTTTCATCTTGAAGGTAAGCATGTGAAGAACGGGTATCCACGTTCTCCATCTTCTGTAAACGTATATCCCCCGAAGGTGCTGACAAAGGTGATAGATTGCCCCATCTATCTATAAATTGCACAGAACATTTCCAATTACCTGCTCTTAAAAACCCTCCATATGCGTTTTTTTGCTGGTTTTGTTCTGCGCCTAAAGTATCCGAAAACTCTGCGGTTCCGACTCGGCAGTTACCAAAACCAAATGGCATCGTAACGAAAGGCTGGCCGCCAGCGGCATTAGTAATTGTTGGAAATACCCCTGGCTTTTCGCCGCGATGGGCATAACCAATGTTGTTGGGTGGTGGATCAGTACCTATTGAAAGGTCTGTTCGAGGGCCCTCTCCACTAGGAGACCCTGGACGTTCTGGGAATCCCAGAGGGGCTATAACATCGCCGTCATAGAAATACGCAATTCCACCTTGAGGTACGATAACTACACCGTCTGGGGTAGATTCAAATTGAGTAGGGAACTGTGCTCTAAGGCTTAAATCAATGTCTGCATTTACTTGAGCTGGGATACCTGCAGGTGCAAGTAGTGTCGTACCATAAGGAGCCCCAGCATTTACATCCCAACCTTTGTGCTCTTGTATTATAGAAAGGTTAGTAGGAGAACCTGTGTACACCACATGCCACAGAAGCACATCCCTCTCACCACCTTGAAGAAGGCAGTGGTACACACCCGCACTGCGCTGAAAGCTAAGTCCAGGGTCGGGGTCAGCAGTAGCCGCTACAGGGTATGTGGGCTGATAAGGTACGGGTCCTTGAACAGAACGCAGAGAACCCGTGTCAGTCAAGTACATATTCTCAATCTTAGAAGCAACTTCGTTAGGAGAGATTAACCTACCGGATTCGACTCTAAGTTGAAAAGGACCGACTGAATTACGAGTTCTCTCATCTGCCATGACCTACTCTTTTAATTTAGTGGTTCTCTTCCGGGTGGCTTTCTTTACAGGAGCTTCAACTTGAGGCTTAGAAACAAGTTTCCAATTTAAGAGAGCGTCTGAACCTTCTTCATACCATGCTTCAGCTTCGCCAAAGGTACGGAAAAGACCTCGTGTCACATCTTCACCACGTTTGCGGGTCGCTAGACAAATAGCCTCTTCTACCTCTCCGCTCTTCCCATTAAAAGTGTAAATCGCACCTGCAATGACAGGGGCAATCTCAACTTCCTCTTCTACTTTTACAGTTTTAGTTACTTTCTTTGTGGCCATGATTTTATCCTTTTACTAATGGGAACTGACGACGGTATATCAGATTCCGGCGTACTGATGCAACTCGCTTATTACGGGGCCTACTAGAAGGGCGTGCATCTCCGTATCTCTTGGTCAGATTGTATAGGGCTCTCTCGTAGTCTGCTTGTGCAGACCTCTTAGCCGCTTCGTTACCCATCGCTTCATAAACATACTGTAATGTCTTGTTAATAAGCGTGGGGATGGCATCACTGTGTATACGTGGCACATCTTTATCATCCACTAACTTTCTAGGTGTACGGACACATCGCAGGTCCACTTGATACGTTTTATCTGGAACCGGAATGAACCGAAGCGTTTGATACCCATGTACCTCGCGGAACGGTCTATTATAGTCCGGTGTAATCGCGCCAGTGTCCGTGTAGCTGATGACATGTCCGTCTACCTCGTCTAAGAAAAAGAAGTTGTCGGGAGTTTCAACTCGAATACCCGCTCCAACTTGGTCTCCATCATCCGTTAAACGACGACGATAAATTCTCTTTTTGATTCCAGCTCTTTGATGTCTCTGTCGTGCGTTGTCATCAAACCCGAGCATGAAATCAATGTTAGGAAGTGTAATCTCTATCCCATGATGCGTAGTAATAGGGGGTTGCCCTGCTGTGGTGTGCTCCAATACTTGAGTAGCCACTGTCTCGTTAGAAGGTCCACTTTCCCAATAGGCTTCTACTCTGGAGCCTGTTGTATTTGCAGTTGTAATCGGCTGGGATTGATCTTGTGTTCTAGGACCAGAGGTTGCGTAAAAAATTTCGCGCTGTCCCCAAATGTACGTGAACAGATACTCAAATTTACCTCTAGGTTCTGGACCTGTCCAAAACGGCAAAGAAGACGTGCTAGTAGGCACAGGATCGAACGTAGGGGCTTGGAGTACCTGATACTCTCTCCGAAAGCACCAGCGGGGCACTCCTTGCGACTGAAGCCTATCTGCCATGTTGAGAGAAGCATACTCTGCTCGGTCTTGCCCGATGATCGTTAGAGGGTAGTCCAACTGATTTCGTTTCAGTGTCATAGACCGAATCTCAATCATGTCGTCAGGTAGGGCTACCTCGCCCGTCTGAACTCGGTAGTTTAGACCTGTAGGTAAAACTGCAGTAGGCCATGGCTTTTCAAGGGTCATATAGGACCTGCCATAGATAGGAGGGAAACTAGGAGTAGTCCAGACCTCTCGAATACGAAAGTCATGCCAGCGACCGTCTGCATCCTCTACACTAACAGTTCTACCAGACCAATTTCTTCCTTCTCCCCAGTTCAACTTTGTGGTGGAGCTGGAATCCAAATCCTGCTGCAACACCCAAGAATCCGTAGCATACACAGAAACCGTATCGCCTGTAGCGGTAGGTTTTGCATCGGGGTCTACACTGAAGGGGATGATGTCTTCAAAAAATAAGAACGGAGCTTCTTCTGCAATCTGCATATAAGCTGCGTTAATCCAACCGTTGGTTCTTGTAATTCCAACAGTAGATTGAGAAGGTGCCCAATCCGCTCTCGCGAATACAGCTTCACGAATTCCTTTTAAATTGTAAATGGCGCACCTCCATAAGAAAAGAGGGGAGTCCTCCTAATTTGAAGAACTCCCCTAAAGTTAATTAACCGTTACAGTTAATTTGACAGAACGCATTTCCACCAGGGGCTGCCACAATAATAACACCGAAGTTTCTTTCAGTGATTGCTGCAGTGTGATCTACTTCACCAGAAGCCGCCAGCTTGATGCCTTTGTTGTGATCTAATACTGCAATGCCATTACCTTTGCAGAAAGCATGACCCTTCGTCTGAACCCAACCGTACAACTCTGTTGCTGCAGGTGTGAAGTCAGCGTAGGTAGGCCAATTGAGTTGTGCAACACCTACAGCTTGACTTACGTCATCTGCGGCTGCACCAATGGTTACATCTTTATAAGATGTGACAGCACTACGTACAACAACTTGTCCTTCTGTTGGAGGAGTCGCTGTACTTGCCTGTGTAACTTTCACATAAATCCAAACTCTTTCACCAACGTTCTCAAGAGAGTCAGCAGGTTGTAGAAGCGTCTGGCCCAAGGGGGCTTGTTGTGTAGTTGTTACGTTTTCGTCGAAAGTACCTAAGTTATTTAACTTGGGTAGGCCGATTCCAATTCCAGTATCGATTGCCATGATAAAACTCCTTTAAGGTAGGTTTCCGCCAGTTACGGCGAAGTTGCAACGAAGGTTATCACAGTACATGCCCATACTAAGTACGAACTCGTAACGCCACATGTCCTGCGTCGGATGACGGATAGGCCCACGTTGTGCGAAGTCACCCTTAGTTTCCATTCCAGAATCATGTCCCATAGTGTACATGTGCCATGTGCTAGAGTGGATACCGTAGATGAGACCGTTCGCTGCGGGTGTTCCAAGGTTGACGGCATTATTAACGTCGATGTACTGGTCAGAGTAGAACGTAGCACCTAAGAACTTAGCACCTTGACGGAGCTTGCTAGGAGCACGGTCACCCGCTTGAGTAGACGGAGTGATGATTTGAACTTGGTCATCGAGGTCTTCGAGGTAATTGTCGAAGGAACCACGGTCACCAAAGAGCAAGTCAACATCACCTTCTGCGTTAGCCATTTCCTGACTCGCATCGTAATAAGCCGCTCGCATGTGCTTACGACCGTTAGCAGCGAAAGACGTGATGTCACGGTACTGGTTGTGCCAGCCTGTGATGGAGTTCTTCTGAACGCCGAATACAACATCGTTCTGTAATGCAGTATCTGCATACTCGAACATACCGCGGCGGTTACCAAGACCTTTAGGGTCGTACTGAACATTACCGTTGAATGTTGGGAAAGCGCTAGCACCCGCGCCAGTTCCGTTTACCAACTGCTCTGCGATACGCTCATGGAAGTCCATGATAGCTCGTTCGGGGTAACGCTTGATGAGTTGAACGAGGTCCATCTCTCCATTTGCTTCCCGAAGGTCTTGACCCGGTACGTCATATGCATAAATCATGGTCGCGGCATAGGTATTAGCGCGAACAGAATTCATAGTACGACCACCTGCGATAACTTCGTTACCAGTCAAGATGGGGGTGATTTGTCCAGGGCCACTTGGGACGAGAGCAAACTCTCGGTAAGGACCTTTTGCAGTGACCTTTTGTCCCTTCTTTACGATTGCATCGAAAGCTGGGTGCCACTTAGTGAAAGTCTCCGAGTACCCAGGAATAAGTTCCTGTAGCGCGGTGACTAATACGTCAGGTGAAAATGCCATTATCTACCTCTTTCTATTAGAAGACATTGCTATTTTTGCAGCGCGGGAAAGTTGATCTCTCCTACTTAAATCCTGCATCCTCACCACCGGTTTTTGAGGCCGATGGGCTGGTGTCGCACCAGTCACCGCTTGCTGTGATTTAGAAAGCGATGGCTGCACAGGAGTCTGCGCCGATGGTGTATTTTTAGCACCAAACTTTAAAGAAATCAATTCCAATGCTCGCTTATCTGGAACATTTTCTTTCTTTAACTCTAATGCAAACTCTGCAGCGTCGGAACCTAGCTTGGCTAATTTGACCGCATAGTAAGGGTCAAACTCGCTTTCTACCAAGGTTGTAACTGCATTTTTAAGTTCTGGGTTTTGCTCCAGCTCCTCGCCATGAGTGTCGTAAAACTTAGTAACAAACTCCTCGACTTGCTGATTTTCATACTCCTCTAAAGATGTTTGAAATCCAGTAAGCTCATTTTGCAAAGTGGTGTATTTGGTTTCCCACTCAGTGTTCTTTGTTTGCAACTCGTTAAGACGAGGGTCTTCTTGCCCATAAGAAAGAGCTTCGTACAAACGCTGATAACGCTGTGCGTCTTCTTCGTGCTCCTTAATCTTAGGGTTCCAATGCCCGTTAATCTTCTCTGCCCAACCTCGAATTTCTTCTGGGAAGGCTTCATGCTTGCCATCCCAGTCGTCCCACCCAAATGAGTCGAACGTAATGGGTTCCTCTGCAGGGGCTTCCGCCTCCGCAGAGGCTTCTGCTGCAGGTGGCTCTGCAGCTTCAACGGGTTCAGCAGTTTCAACGGGGGCTGTATCTGTCGCTGGTGCTTCAGCTACTGCCGGGGATTCAGTAGTTTCTTCCATAATTATACTCCACTATCTTCGGTTATTTTTGTTTATCCCATATCCTCATCTAAATCCACGGGTGATGCATCTTGAACATCCACACCTAATGCATCTATCGCTCTTTGCAGAACGTCTTTAAGCTCTGGTCGTCTTTCCATTTCCTTCATTAAATAAGCAGCAGCTTCCCTAGTTGGATTTCGGTATTCCCGTTTAGGTCTGAGTGCTCCCGAGGTCTCCTTTAAATCGGATATCCCTTTTTGCTCGGGCATACCATCGGATACACGAGGGACACCCTCTGCTTCTGGAGTAGACTCCTCAAGAGTATCTCTAATAGCCATACCATATGACTCTGGACTATCAAAGTTACCTCGACCCCGTGTTTTAAACTCATAAGTTGCACCTTCTTCACTAACGTCACCATCACGAGCTTTATCTAAGATTTCTCTAATCTTTACACTGTCCGTGATAACTGTGGACTTTCCACCTGTAAGGCTTTTAGCAGAATCACCCCCTGTGATTTTTAAGCTACCGTCATCTTGAGCTTCAAAGAAATAATCTCCGCGACCCTTCCACTGCTTAGGAAGACCTTTGAACATTTGCTGTCCCATGATTTTTTTAGCTACTCGCTTTCGCTCTTGAGGGAAGTTCATAGCTCCCTTGGACTCACCCATTTTGGTGTCACCAATTTCATCAATTTCCACATCTGAAGACATCATATCTTCTTTCATCATATTCTCTTTCATGGCTACTCCTCTAGCACAGATTCTTCAGACTCTGTAAGAGAGTCATACAATTTCGCAGATAACACACCTCGACTATACAAATCTTCTGCAAGTTGAGAGTTTTCTTTTAGTTGGTCAAGTACAGAGTTTTCTATATCCCTGCTTTGTAAAGGTCTTTTCATGGCTCTGGCATTTTGAGCAAGTTGATTGGGTAGCTCTTTAGACCTTTCAAATACTGAAGACGCATGGCCTAAAAAAGAATCTACCGCTCCAACTGTTGGGATAACGCTAGCTATTTGTCTAAGAGAATTTTCTCCAATAGCTTTAAATATCGTTCTTGTTAGTTTGTCTGCTGCTTTTCGGGCTGCTGCTTTTCGAGCTGCAGTTTTACCCGCAGCTTTCATCAACTCATTTTTTGCTGCCATAGAAGTTTTTGTAGCTGCCCACTTTTGTAAGGCTTTACTGTCTTTAAGTGCTTTAACGCCTACACTAGACTCATCCGTCAAATCTTTTAATTTTAAAACCTCTTTAATAGTACCAGCCTCGTAACCTAGCTTTTTTAATTCTTTTTTCGCAGCTTTTTCTGCCTGTCGAAGCCACCTCTCATCGTCACCCATCAGCTCTTTATTTGCTTTTCCATAATCTTGAAAGGTCTTTAACCCTCTATCAAAAGCCGTTTCTTCTAAATCTTTTAAGGCTTTAGATTTACCTGCAGAATCCAAAGCTAGTCCCGCTGTGGCACTGGCAGCTTCATCCTTCAGACCCGAAGGCATAAGACCCCCTAGTAAATACTCATCATCTGTCACATACTGAGACACTTCCCGACCAAAAGAAGAAGGAATAGAAGTGAATTTATCCAGTTTTTTCTGCTGGTCACTTTCTCGCATCGCTAAATTTGCAGCGTCTTTTCTAGATTGTTCTCGGCTTTTGAAATACACAGGCTGTACTTTTTCTAAATCAAGACCCGCTTTTACATCCCCCGCTAGTAAAGGTTTATCCTCCATAGCCTCATATTCTTCGTAAGTATCTGGAAGACTACCCATCACTTTTTTAGCTGCAGCTCGTCTTCGTTGTTGCATAGACGGAGGTTTTTCCGCTGCTTTTTTTCGAGCAAGCCTACCTCTAGAAGGGTCTCCTTCCGATAAAACTTGACTATGGTCGTCGTGTATATCTTCCATGATTCACCTACTGGTCTTTTTTCATAGCTTTGCGGGCTACTCGAATTAGTTTGGCCATGCGGGGGACAGGGTGTGCGCCTTCCTCATCGCCCATAACAGTGACCTTTTTGATTTTAAGGTCCATAACACCGTCTTCTTTTTCTTCTTCGGAATCTTCTTCAGACTCCTCTTCTTTCTCTTCGGAATCTTCTTCAGACTCCTCTTCTTCCTTTTCTTCGTACTCCTCCTCTTTACCTTCACCTTCAAGGCTGTAGCCTTTTTCTTTAAAACGGCGAATGACTTCCTCGGGAGGGAGGTTCTCTTTCATAAGGTCTAGCAGACATTCCTCTGCGCTCTTGTGTTCACCTTTATCGTACATCATAAACTCCTAAGATTTGTTTTTAGCGGCTGCAGCTACCGACGCGGCTTCCCGTTTTCTTTCAGACATGTCTTTGTGGATGTTCCTCTTATAATCATCTTTGTCTCGATAACCTTTCTGTTTGTAGTAGCCATCCGCGTTCTCTCTGGCAGTGTGCTTGAAGTCCTTCCACTGACTGCTGGATGAGCTAACCATCTCACAATCAGAGTTCTCCTTCAAGTATTCTTTAAGCTGCGTTTTAGTTGTAAACGTCTTACCTATTTGTTTGATACGGAGGGGCCTATCATCGCTAGGACCTGCTTGGGTAACAGGGCTTACAATCCTTAGTACTTCCTTATCACATACAGGACAGCGTAAACCATCTTCAAAATGTGCAAGTAATTGAAAGACCTCTTGTCTCCCGTGGTCTACACATCGGGCATCATATAGTGGCATTAGACTCCCTCTCCTCCGACACCGCCTGACACGCTGCCTTCTTGTAAGTTTTCGGGGGTTCCTCCCCCGCTCATGGGTGTATCAGTGGGGGCTCCTTGGCCCATCATCTGTAGAAGCGTGTTCGGGTCGAGTCCTTGTACTCCCTGCGCGTTGACTCCCGGTGGAAGCCCTTCTGGAGGGGCTCCTTCTGGAGGCATACCTGGCATACCCGGTTGGGGAGGTGGCTCGTCTGCTTTAACATTTGGCATCAGCAACAGGTCCAATAGTTGCTGCATGAGTTTGTTTTGATCGACCATAGGGTTGTTCAAGAGAACAGGAGCAAAGCGTTCCAACTGCTTGAGCAATACCACTCGGTTTGCCTCGGGTGCAGAAAACGGTACGGCTTCGTAATCATAATCTAAGGCCCGCTCGTTTTCGTTCATTACCAAAAGCTCTTTGGTCAATTCCTGTATGTTAGGACTGTCCATAAGGCGTGCAGGAATTACTTCATCAGGACGCATGAACTCTTTGTACAATGCGATAACTGCCTCCCCCATCCATGCGATGACATCATATACAGCCTTCTGTCGTCGAGCATTTCGGGTTCGTGTCGCGGTGTCAGCCAGAGCGAGTTCTGTCGCAACATCTGACTGACCCACCATGCCACGGCTGTAGGCGGGAATGCCCAAAACGAACTCGATGGTCTCAATGCAACGCGCTCGCATTTGAGAAAAGTTAGGAGAAAACTGTGGAATCGGGGTGCTGCCAATTACATCACCGATGCCCACTCTCGCCTTAGTGTCGATGACCCCGATTTCCCCAGGACCGCCGATGTCCTCTAACAAGTCCATCAGCACAGCGGGGTCATCGACAAGGCCCCCGTTAATAAGCATAACGGGGATTGAGGTCTTAGAGTGCCACATCTCTAAGGTATCAATCTCGTTGAGGCGTTCTTGAGCAGTCTGAATCAATTGGACATCGCTCATTCCACCGATGTCTTTCAGATTGTCATTGAACGTCAGAATCTGGTAGGGGTTCCGTAAGTTTGTGTACGGAAGGTTGTCTTCTAGTAGTGGCTCTGAAACGTCGTCCATAAAATGGAAGAATTTGTCCGAGACAAAATCGTATACTTCATAAATGGTAATCCACTGGTACACGTTTTGGGATGCATACAAATCTGAAGTGTTGTCCTTGAGAGGATCTTTCAACCACTGGGGGAACGCTCCGAAGGATGCTTTATCTGCAACCTCTTTGTCATAAATACCTTTTCTCCGACCTTTTCCCTTTGACCGCTTCTCAAACTCACCGCGGGTGAGCACGGTAACTTCGATGATGTATCGGATGTCTTCATACTCCTCTACGGAGTTGTCGAAGAATATGTTCTTGGGGTCGATGACTCGGAAGATTGGCGTTCGTCGGGTAGGGTTCCAGACCGTCTTCATAAAGGCACGAGGCCAAACGCTTGCCCGCGTAGTTATCTTCCAAAGTTTCTCGTGCACTTTGTTCCGTCTAAGGCAATCATTGATGAGCATCTCGCGAAGTTTCGCGGCTTCTCTCAAATCTTCCTTTCGAGGCTGCACTGTGACTTGGGGATTTGGTGGCACAATGTTAGCGACCATGGTGTCACAGTAGGAATAGACAAAGTTCTGCTCCATGGTGACTTCATCGGAGTTGTAGTTGGGCATACCGGCACTACCATCCAGCTCGTAGTCCTCGTCATTTGTACGAAAGAACTCACTTCTGTACCATCTAGCCCACTTTGCCCATCGCTTTCGGTCTCCATCCATCTTCGTTTTGTGTTGTTTAATAATAGAAGGGAACTTCTTTGCAGGATTGTATTTATTGTCGGCCACGGGAACTCCTTAACGTCGCTTTTTTCGTTTTTTATTCCGAATCATGCGAGTGGACTTATATTTGGATTTTCGAGATTTGGTTTTAGTCGCTTTTTCTACGTCTTTCAAATACTGCTGGCGTGCATTATACGCCATGTTGTTGAAAGGAATCACGTTATCGAAAGAAACTTCCTCATTCTCACCGGGTTTTCTACGTTGAGGTAGGTCTCGTGCTGCGTATGCAGCCCAAATTAGAGCACTAACTTTATCGTAGTGATGTTTTTCTCTGCGGTGACGACCTACCTTGCCGCGGAGCATTAGAGATTTGTCCGAATCCTGCACCTTTTTGTCGTTTTTATACGTCATAAGTTGCTGTACGAGGTCTTCATCGTACAGTTTTAGGTTGTCCATCAGTGCATCGAGGAGATTTGCCAACCCTTCATCAATAGATTTGGACGTTGCAGGGATACCGGGCTTCATTTTGTCGTGGTAATACAGGTTTTCCCACTCTTTGGTCTGCAAAATTGCGAGCACTGCAGCCCCTACACCGTTCGATTCCACCAAAATGTAGGCATTATTGTACCTTCGGGCGGTCAATACGAGGCGTTCTGCTACAGAAACCGGGTCTGCTTCGTTGTCGGAGAAGCACGCGACCTGTGTCCACTCGTCTTTCCAGACCTTCAGCACTTGAAAAGAGGCGTGGTCACCTGCTCCAAAGCCCGCGGGGTCAACACCGATGGCGTAAATGGCACCTGCTTCGGGTGCTTCGTACTCTTGGAAGGGTCCTTTCCAGGGTATGAGCAGGGGTGACTTGATATGTTTTTCTAGAACACTCTTGTGGATGACTCCACCGGCAGTTGCCATCCAGCATGTCACAGAATCGAAGGGGTAAAAGGTGCGGAAAAGGTCCGGGTTTCTTCGGATTTCCGCGTCTGCTTCTATCATTTCTCTGCGGAAGGCTAGGTTTTCCCACGTCAGTCCTTTGGTGTGGTACTGTTCGTACAGTTCTAGTTCTTCTTTGTGGGGTTGGGCATTTTTGGGCCAGGGTCTGCGGGCCAGTTTGTTATCCCAGAAGGGGAAGAATGCTGCCACCCATCGACCTTTACCTCTTTTTGCGGAGTTAAACAGGTCTTGCCAATACCGCGCTCCCGGTGCACCGGAAGGAACGGGCGTACATTCGACTACGGCAGTGGCATGTTGTCGGTTGATAATAGATGGCAGCATTAAGTTCATAATTGTTCCGGGGTTGGAAAAGAATCCAATCTCGGAGATGTGTACCGAATCCGGGGATTGTCCGATCCCCACTGCTCCACTTTCGGCAGATAGCGTACGCATCCTGCCACCGTATTTTGAGTCGAATGTGAGCTGACGACTCTCTCGGTTGGGAACAGTGGGGGAACGGAACTTCTCATCCCAACGCTTATGGTTGAAATGAACCCGCTGATGTAAGTAGTCGGCACGATGCTTTGTATCCGCAATACAAACATGATCGTGCCCTGGAGTGTATGCAGTTAAGGCGTAGGCCCCAAGTTCTGCACAAAGTGACTTTCCTCCCTGTCGGTATCCAAGGAGACATAACCACCTGTTGTGACCCAACTCGTTTTTTGGGGGGTTGCCAAGGTAGGAGAGCAAGGTGTTTTGAAGGTCTGTTGTGATTCTTGAAGGGTCGTACAGAATCTCTTTACCCGTCGCTTGGTCAAGCACATGACCAAAGGCGGGAAGACTAACAATGGGATTGCGCAACGCAGCAAAAGATTCGACCTGGGGCTCGTCTTTGGACATCTATTCCGCCAAAGAGGTGGCGGGGATTGGCTCTCTTTCTTTAGGTGCTTCAAAACTTTCATCGACCACATACTTGGCTTCCAAACTCTTGGCGTTATCTGCAGCCTCTTGTAACCGACCTAAGACTGTAGTGAAAGCCGCGGCTCGATTGGTCTTCTCACTTTTTCCAGAAGATACAATAGCTGTGTACATTAACTCCGCATACGGCTGGGCAGCATCTGCCACTGTAGGTGGAATGTTACCACGCACAATCTCCGCAATAAGTCCAGAGCACATGTACGCAAAATCATTCAAGTCCTCGACAGGAGAATCCTTAATGGTGTTTGCGATTCCATTTCGAGTGTCTTCTGGAATCCTATCCAAAAATAATGCGTACTCACTTGCAGACCTTCTCTTCGCCACGACTACCTCACAGGGCCAGAATAACAGAATTTAAAAACTTTTGTACCTACTCAACTTGCGAATCGGAGGGTTTCGGTGGTTAGATAAAGACAACAATAATGTATCTATCGGTTTTTTAACGCGCTTTTTAGGCAAACTACTTAAAGCCTCTGGTGTGTGCAAGTAGTTCTGTAAAAGCATTTTAGCAGTATGGCAAGTTGTGAACTGGGGTCGCTCGTTTAAATCATTCCATATCCGCAGCCTATTAGCAAACTTACAACGACTGCTCTTTTTTTGAGTAAATGGAATGGACCTCATGTCCACACGGTACGCCCAAATCCAATACGGGACCGAATTTGCAAAACTACCCACAGAATCCAACACGGATTTGTGGATGTCTGCCTCACTCTTACCGGACCAGTTGCAAATCAATCTCGTGGGCACACCGTGACAGTGCGCCATCAAATACTCCAAACCCTCGGTCGGGATTGTCTTTTTAATTCTGTCTATCTGATACCTGCTAAGGTCGGACAAAAGGTCCGAAGAATAACTAGGGAAAAAATGAGCTGCGAAATAACGCGGCGTGACTAACAAAAGTTTTTTAAGCTCCGGTATCATGTACTCCCGCGGGGCATACATCGACTCCGGTTGCCAAAGCCACTGGGCATAATGCTGGTTATCCAAAATCCAAGGCTTGAACTCTTTGTACTTTTCTTTTTCTTTTAGTGTCCGAGGTTTGTTGGGACCGAAGAAGTAAGGAACTTTCCAAGTAGCCGGGGTTAAAAAAGGTGACCTTCGTTTACTCCGTCGATGCTTGTTTAAGAAGTTCAAAAATGGAAACAGATATTCTTCTTTTGAGTGCAAAATAACTCCGTGGCAAAAGACATTTCGCGCCCACCCATGTTAGGGGTCTGGTTAAGGATATTTTAGGGTCAAAAATAGGCCGTGTCAAACCGCCGTTAACCGTAAACGCTGTACATCCACGTAGTTTTTGAAAAAAGGGAAAAATGTGGCAGCGATAATCCAGTTCCATCCAGCACATTAAAGAAAAAACCACGATCTATGTGTTTTTCCAAGTTCATATATATTTTTTAAAAAATTTGTACTAACTTGAGAATATCGTGGTATCGTGGTTATTTGTTTAATCCGCTGGTCCTTCGGTGATTATGGGACGGTGTTGACTTGTCAACACACAAGGAATGACCACGATCTCCTTGTTTTTCAGATTTCAAAAAAAAAAAACTTTACAATTCCTTGATATAAAAAAACTCGGTTAAGAGAATTTAACCTTAACCGAACTAATTATCCTTAACGGTTAAAGAAATAAAGGGATTTTTCCAAAATAAAATTAACTGTTTTTGGGTCCCTATTTAATAAAAAATAGCCCCCCCATTAAGGGTAAATTTTTCTTAACCAGAG
>JAAHTG010000839.1_pt1 | contig 17532 bp, 25 predicted proteins | sample 6116081 | NCBI WGS metagenome assembly JAAHTG01 (sample SAMN13939989, study PRJNA603662) | sponge metagenome | isolation source: marine sponge | host: Mycale hentscheli | place: New Zealand | collected 2005 | reverse complement strand
TCCAAATATGCTTCACCCCGCCCCCCCCCGGGTCCCCTTTTGCTCCCCCCACCTCTGGCTTGACTAGCCTGGAGCGGTTGCATCAAGTGTTGCTTTGCTAACTGTTGTTGTGCCTCAAGTTCTGCTTGAGCTTGTGATTGTTGTAATCCTCCTAAAGTAGTCAATGCAGAAATTTGTTGACCGGCTAATGCAGGAGCTTGTTGAGCCAATCCTAATTGACCTGCAGCTAATTGCTGTTGTCTTAAGAAATCTTGTCCCGCAGCTTGTTGAGCTTGACCAAATCCTTGTTGTAATAATTGTGCTTGAAGTGCAGCTCTGTTTCTATCTGAAGCTTGTTGATATTCTGCTCTTTGAACACCCTCACGTCCTCCACCAAATGCACCAGCACCAATTGCTTGTGCTGCTAATTGTGGTAAACCTTTTTGTGCTTGTACATCAAAATCAGCTAAAGTTGTATCAATTATATCTTGTTGGTATGGAGACATATAAGCTTGATATGCAGTAGGACCAGTTAATCCAGCTGCTGCTTGTTGTGCTTGTGCTGCACCTTGTAAATAAGGTTCAAATGCACCAAGGCCACCTACTTTACCAATTGCTTGTTGAGTTAATGCACCAAGACCGGCAGTATATTGTGGACCATATATTTTAGATAAATCTGCTTCTTTTAATCCACCAGTTACTGTTTGTAACTGTTTTATATATGGTTTAGCTGCCGCTTCTATAAACTCAGGTGGTTGATTAATTACTGTTGATACTTCTGCCATTATGTTACTCTCCCACCTTTTTCTAATTTTTTCATCATGTCGTACATACGTTGTGCTCCTTTGTTGACATTACCGTCACCCATTCCCCTTACAGCATCAGCTGTAAATACAAATTCATTATTAGCTAACATCGCTGGGATGTCATCTGCCTTTTCTTTTACACCAACTGGAGGAATAAATCCACCTGTTTCTCTAAGGTCTAATTCTGTGACTCCTGCAGGGTTTTTATTTAATGGTAGATTCATGATTCCTGCTGCTTGTATAGCGTTTTCTTCTGGACTACCTAATGCATAACCTATTCTACCACCATTAGCCATCGTTCCTCTAGCCATATCTTGATTATATTCTGCAGTATCTAATTCTACTTGTTGTGCTATAGCTGCTTCTTCATCCTCTGCATCAGCAAAAGTTCTTTGATTTCTATATGCATCAGCTAATTTAAGCTTCAATGCACCAACGTTTCTAGTAATACCTTCAGGATCGCCTTCTTGTTCTGCTTGAGTTAATAGTCCAGCTAATGCAGAACCACCGGCAAATACTTTTGCAGTGCTTAATAAATCAGCTCCTTTTTTAGTTTTATCTGCTGCACTAAATAATGAAGTTATTCCAGGTAGTGTATATTTACTACCTGCTAAACTACCCATTCCAATAAACGGTTTAGCTCCTGCTAACATAGGTGCAAAGTTAAGAGCAGCTACAGCCAATAATGGATTTTCCTTAACTGTATTAGCTACACCTTTAACAGCGCTTTTAATACCTTTAGTAACAGATTTAACTAGGCTACCTAAGCCATACATTTGTCGTGGTTGTTGCATACGTGATATTGCCATAATTATATATTTAAACTAGTTTAAGGCAGGTATTTTAACCTGTAATATCGTACTTTATTTGATTTTTTTGTCAACGTCAACACGTTTTAAGCCGGTCAACATATCATAAAATCTACCACAATACTCATGATCTCCTATATGAGATATATGGTCCATTACATATACATATACTTTACCACCAATATCTGTCCACCTTTGACAGAATCCAAAATCTTCTCCAAAGTATCTTTTAGTTTCTGGGTCATGTAATGTATCAAATAGGTTATAAAAGTTCTCTTTTGCAACTTCTTTACCATTAATAACAGTTGGTTGATATATTTGTAATTCAGGATGTTTTGCTATTAATTTTTCTATTACATTTCTTTTAATTAACATACAGCCTGTTGGAGCATGAGTTACTTCCATAACTCCTTTGTCTACTATTAGTTCATTTTTACCAATTTTAATTGGGTACATATACCCTGAAGATAATAGATCTTTCTCTGATTTAACCATATCTGTTTCTTTTATCTTCTTCCACATCTTATCTGTTTCAAACATTTTCATTGGATATGGACATGCAATAATATCTTTATCTGCTTCAATCATTTTAAATATAGTCTCACTTTTAAATGAAATATCTGAATCTATAAATAGTAAGTAATCGTAATTGTCAGTATGATTTAAAAATTCAGCTACACATAAGTTTCTACCTTGTGTAACTAATGATGATTTTAGTAAACTAAAACTAACCATTATATTTTTTTTCATACATTCTAATTGAAATTTTAAAACTGCCTGAGTGTAGTGCATGGATACTTCACTATGACATGGGGTACATACCATTATTTTATAAGATGGTTTTGATTTACCTAGGTTAATTTCAGTTACGTTAGAATCTACTTTTTCTAATTTTTCTGTTTGGTAAGTATCTTTATTAGCGTTTGTATTTTTATTTTCACCAAACCAAATAGGTTCATTATTTTGCATTAATTGCTCCTTGTAAAAATCTAGTCCAACTTATTGATTTAACATTCCAATTATAAAATCTATTAACATAATCTCTTTGCATTTTTAAATGATCCTGGATGCCTGGTGCCTCAAGTGATTGTGCAGCAACTTCTATACCTTGTGCAAATTTTCTAGCTAAAGATTGATAGTTATTTGAGTATGGAATATACATTGGAAACTCTGCACCTGTTTCATATAAAGCACCATAGTTTGTACTTACACAATATAATCCTGCAGCCATCGCTTCTAGTAGTGATATACAAAAAGTCTCTTCCCAAATACTTGGATAAACAAATAGTCTATAATTTTTTAAATTTTCTTTTATGTATTCATTAGGTTTATAACCAATGTAATTTACATTAGGTAGTTGTCTTGCTTGATCGTAAAGTGGTTTGTATTGATCATCTGTTTGATCATGAAAACCTTTACCATATACTTCAGTTGATGAATATACATCTAAACTTATTAATGGATTTTTAACTAACTGCATTGCACCTAGTAATACAGATAAACCTCTCCAAGGTGTACAGTGATGTATAATTTTTATAGGGTCACCTTTTTTATAAATAGTTGGTATGGGTTCAATAGTATCTACACCATTCTTAATTACTAAAGATCTCTCTAGTGGTATATCAAACATCATTCTAAATTTTTCGAAATTCCAATTAGAATTAAATACATACCAATCATACTTTTTATGATTAGATTTATCTTTGAACCATGGAGCCAGATTCGGTTGGTCATATGAATTTTTTTGCCAAAGTATATTTACTTTATCTTTAGATAGTGGAATAGATTCTGGTACCGATGTACAGATTTGAAATTGATCTAATAGTTTTGAATCAACGTGTTTTCTTAAATATTCAAATTGAAGCTCAGTCCCACCTCTAGGGTTTTGATTTATCATTTTTTTGATTCATTACTTTCTGAAATACTTGTAGACCTTTATTAGTAACTTGCACTGTAACATCTTCTACAATGTCAGGTCCTTCTATTTTATCTTTTGATATTTCTCCTGTCTTCGTATTTCTGTATGTGGTTATAGTTGTACATTCTATTTTAGGTATATCATGTGTATGTGGAACATCTCCATTTTCATGAGAATGTGTAATACCATTATCGTGTGTATGCTCTATGTTCTTTTTATCCATTTTCTTGAGATCTATCTATCAGAAGATAGCTCACTTGTCCAGAGGCTTTATCAGCAACGCTAGCTTGTACTTTTAATATATCTCCTGCTTCCATATTAATAACATCTTTTGCAAAATTGTCTGTTGCTTTATTTAAAGTGCTGTGTGCTATTTCAACATCAGAGCCACCTGATTTTTTTAAAAATACTTCAAAGTCAACATTGGTATTATCTATTACACATGCCTGTACTGATTTTACAATAGCAATAGCTGATGTACTAATAGTTAACACTGTTGTTAAATTAGTTGTTATTAAATCAAATGTTTCGCTTTTATAAAAATTTGCCATTATCCAAAAAACCAGTTTTTCTGGTCTTCCTCATTTTTTAAATCTTGTTGAAAAGAAAAGTTTAACTCAGTTTTAATTGTATCAACCGCTCTAAGAATTTGTCTTTGATTTTCTACTTCGTATTCTTCTTTTGGTTCTGGTATATATGCTGCTATTTTAGCCATTATCTTCTTCCATCTGGTTTAATATCTACTCTTAATGTTCCATAACGCCAAGTCTCACCTATAGCATCATTTTCTATTTTAATTGCAAGTAATCTTCCTCTAGCTCTAGTATCTACCTTATCAGTAGAATTGGTAATTGTAAATGGTCCAAGAGGTGAACTAGATGCTGTATTATTTGGATAGTCATTTAATAATAAGGTTACTTTTGAATTACCATTTAATACCTTAAAATCCGGTATAAATCTTTTCATGGACATAATATATTCACCATCTCCTTTAAAATCAACTGTACCAGTTGCTTTTCCCATCATACCCATTCTAGCAGATATATCAAAATCTCCAGATTTTATAAAAGCATTAATAGATGTTGTACCACTACTATTAACTTGATCAGTTCCTACTTCATGTGCGTAATAAATTGATGCTCCATATCTTGCTGTAATACCTTGTATTGGAAAATTAGGTAAAGCGCTATCATCGTATTCAGTTGCGTAAGGTACATCAAATACACCTGCATCAAAATAAGAAGTTCTAGCTAATGAAGAAGTCGTCCAAATTTGTTCTGCATAATTATAAGTTACACATCTATTAATTTGATCAACTCCTGATGTTGCATAAAACCAATTAACTTCATTATATAGAGTATTATGTTCTGCATAAACTACATCAGACGAATTATAATTAATACCTGGATTATTTCCTTGGGTTGTAAATACATAATCTTCAACTAAACAAGGTATCGCTTTTACTGTACCATCGTAAACAAAAAATCCACCTTCACCAGACATCCAAAATACAGCGCCATTAGAATAACTCAATGCATGTTGACCAATTAATCCACAATTTGTACCAACCTGTTTTACACTAAATGTAAATGGTGGACCCACATATTGAATTACATATGCAGAACTATCCGTTAATACTAATGTATAATCTTTACCAGATACAGCACCTACAATTTTATTACCTTTATCAACTCTAAATGTTCCTGCGGTGTTAGTTGCAGTTGGAGCATAGGTATTATAATCTTCTTGATTTGAAAATCTTATAAACATCGGATCTTGTGTTGATGGATCACCAATAGTTGTTTCTGTTCCAAAATGAAATACATGTCTATCTCTATCCGATACTTGTGTTAATCTTGATGCAGTTGGTGCTCCTGACATAACAACTGCTCTAATTGTTCTTGGATTTGATGCACCTGCATCCCATGTAAAAGTTCTACCATCTCTAATTGTTGCAATAAGTTGCTCACCAAAGTTATCTAAACTCCAGTTGCCTGGATCCAGAATCACGTTACTAGTTGTACGTTCCGTGCCCCAAGCTTCTGCGCCAAATTGATAAGTACCCCAACCATAACCAGCAGTTTGAAATGTTGGACCAACTACTACGTATGGAAGTATTTCTGCTGATGCTGTTCCAGAAGTCGTGCCTGCTGAATTAGACGGCATTGTAGTATCAAATGAGTTTGCAGATGTATTAAATACTTCAAAAGTGTTATCTGTAAAATCTTCAACCGTATAACCTGATCCTGTTGGAATAGTCACTGAATCAAATGTAATATATCTACCATCCAATAAACCATGAGCAGTTTTATTAACTGTAACTGTAGCAGAACCGGTTGTTGCATCAAAGTCAGCTCCTGTAATCGCTGTATCTAAAGGGGTAATATCATAAAACTGTTCTCCATAATATAAAAATAAACCTTGTGATGTACCTATTGCTGTATACTTTTCACCTTGTAGAGATGTCCAAGCAAGTTGTGCTCTAGCTGCTCCAGGTAAAGTTTCACCAGAAACACTTAATTGGTTCCAACCACCTATTTTTTCAGGTAGTCCATATCGAAATCTAACAAAATCACCATCGACCCATTGAGACTCGGCTCCGGAATCTGTAGTCATCTTGTTAAAACCAGGCTTGAAATTTAATTTTTGTAGCATATAATCAACTATATATTAGTTTTTAATATATTGAAAGAAGCAAAGTTATGTCTTATGACCACAAAATATCAGATTTAAAGTATAGAATCAATGGATTAGTTCCTAAAAATCATTGTAGACAGTTAATAGATATATTTGAAAAATACCCTGAGTTAAATGGAACAGAAACTAGTTATAAATATAAAACTAAAGAAAATGAAATAGATAATTTTAGATGTTTAAATCTATCAAGAATAGATAATCCCAATGAAGATATTACTTGGGCCTTAAATACAGCTAAGAATTACATAAATATAATGGTAATTAATTATGTAGCCTATATTAAATCAAAAGGAATAAGTCCTAATTTTGATAATCATTTAATTAATTCCAGTCAAAATATTAGAATATTAAGATATGAAAAAGGTCAATGCATTAAAGATCATTCAGATGTTAATTATAGAACCAGAGGATCTTGTACATTAAATTTAAATGAAGATTATGAAGGTGGAGAATTTAGATTTTTTGATGGTCAGATAAAAGATACATATAAGACAGGAGATGCCATAATATTTCCTGCAGAACCTATTTGGATTCATGGTACAGAACCTATAACAAAAGGTGTTAGATATTCTATAAATTGCTTTCTACATTCAATACATGACAAACAATGAAATTAGTATATCACATACCTAATAAGTTGTATTATATACAAAACTTTCTAGATTATAAAACATATAAAAAATTACATTATGATGTATTTAGAAGTAAAGATATACATTTAGATTCAGTTTCAAATAGTTGGCAAAAAGGATTATTAACAGGGTTTAAGAAATTTCCTGAAAGATCAGATTTAAATCCTGAATATAATCCATTAAAAAAATTAAATATTCTCTTAAACACTAATCCATTTCATAAAGTCAATCAGCAGATTACAAAATTTGTATTACATTCAATGAGAGATAATTCAGGAATAAATTGGCATGATGACCATAATCATAAATATGGAATTACTTATTATATAAATCGTAGATGGAATCCCAAGTTTGGTGGAGAGTTTTTATTTAAAGACACTAACTCTAATGGTTTCATACCTCTTACTGGTAATTCAGTAGTTATAGTTAAAGCTCCTTTTGATCATAAAGTAACTCCCGTGATGGATGCTTTAATTCCTCGTAAAACTATACAAATTTTTTTACCGAAAGATGATAATGAAAATATTGGGTATTAATATATCTCATCATATGTCCTATTGTGTTGTAGAAGACGGAGAAGTTAAATCATTCTTGAACGAAGAAAGGTTAAATAAACAAAAACATTTTGGACCTACTTTAAAATCTTTTAAAGATATAGAAGGATTAAATATATTTAAAGACATTGAATTTGATGTTTTGGCTCTGACCAGTTGGATAGAACATAAAGATGAACTACAATTATCTGAGTTAATTTTAGATAAACTAAAATATAAAAAATTTATTTTTGATAGAGAAAATCATCATAGGTATCACGCTATATCAGCTTTATATCATTCTAATTTAAATGAAGCAGTTGCTTTAATTAGAGATGGAGGAGGTGCTCCATATTCACATGAGTACCCTAATCACCGTGAAGTAGATTCAATATGGAAACTTAATAAATCTAAAATAGATTTATTATATGGTCATTATTCTGATGCTAGATTTAAATGTCTTAACAAAGAAATTAAAAAGGATAATTCAATTCTTACTTCAAGAATAGTAGGAGGATTAAAGTATTCTAATTACGCTAGTCAAGCAGGTTTTCCAGTTGAATATGGTCAGTTCATGGGACTAGCGCCTTATGCAGAGGTAAATATAAAATATGATAACATAGATTATAATGCTGTTGAACTTGCACATAAAGCTCAAACAGAAACATTTGATGAGACATGTGAATTAGTAGAAAAAACTAATTCTAAAAATATTATTTTATCCGGTGGTTATTTTTTAAATTGTTTGAATAATTTTAAACTTGTTAAAAAATACCCTGGTCTAGATTTATTCGTAGATCCAATACCCCATGATGCAGGGACAGCTTTAGGAGTTGCAGTACACACTGCAAATTATATATGATAGTTGGACCTCCTATGTTAACACACAGCTTCTTAAAATGGTTAAGTGAGCAAGATACAAAAGATAAAATTATATTAGAATTTGGTAGCGGTGGCTCTACTTTCCATTTTAGTAAAATATTTAAACAAGTTATATCTTTAGAATCCAATGATCAATGGAGATTTAATATGATGAAAAATCTTCCAAATAATGCATCTATCTATGATCTTAATTTTGATATGTTTCCTGATATACTTAATGGAGTAGATTATGTGCTTATAGATAATAGTGAAGTAATGTCTTATAAAAGAAGAGACGTAGCTGTAAATTTAATTGAAAAATTTAATTATAAAAAAACAATTATATTAGATAATGGAAACTGGGATCCGAATGCTTATTTTTATTTAAAAAAAATGTGTAGGAAATGTACTGACTACGGTTGGTCTAATACTTACGGCCAAGAAACAATCACTTCAGTGTTTACAGGAATCAAATATGATAATAATTAAAAATCAAAAAGAAGTTATAAACTTACTTTTAAAACAAGAGCCTGTTGTTATATTTCAAGGAGATTCAGAATGGGGACCAAGAGCTTTAGGTAATAGGTCAATGTTATTTGATCCAAGAAATAAGAAAGCTAAAGAAATTATTAATGAAATAAAAGGTCGACAATGGTGGAGACCTACGGCAGCTACTATATTACATGAACACAAAGATGAGTGGTTTGATTTTGGAAATTTAAATGAATCTCCCTATATGACTTTTGCAATTGAAGCTAAAGAAAAAGCTAGAAAAGAAATACCTGCAGTTGTTCATGTTAATAATACTTGTAGAATTCAAACATTAAAAAAAGAACAAAACCCTAATTATTATAGATTAATAAAAGCATTTTATGAGGTAACTAAAGTGCCGGTTTTATTAAACACCTCATTTAATTTAGCTGGTTGGCCTCTGGTTGAAACTTTCAATGACGCTACTTACACTTTACTAAATTCAAAATTAAGTTATATATATAATCTATCATGAAGGTATCAATATTAGGAAGAGGTAACGCAGGTTGCATTACAGCTATGTACTTAGCTTACATGAACCCAGAAATAGAATTAGAATTATTATATGATTCTAATATAAAACCTGTTCCTACAGGACAAGGAACCACATTATTATTTCCTAGTTTATTACATAAATTGTTTAGTTACAAAATAGATGATCCAGATTTTAAATGTACCATGAAACATGGTATTATGTATGAAGGTTGGGGTAAATTAAATGAAAAAATATTTCATGATTTTGCATTAACTTCACATTCTATTCACTTTCACCCAGAAGCGTTTCAAAATTATGTTTGTAATAAATTACAAAAGAAAATTAAAATGAAAGAAGTTGATGAACACATTGTAAATTATGATTCATTGGACTCAGATTTCATTATTGATTGTAGAGGCAAACCTGGATCTTTGGATGATACATATGAAATATTAAAAAATCCTTTGAACACTGCTTTACTTGCTAATCTACCTGTAAAACCAGATGATGTGAAATGGACAAGAACTATTGCACATCCAAATGGATGGTGTTTTTATATTCCATTACCTCATACTACTTCATTAGGTTATTTATATAATTCTAATATTACTTCAGAAGAAGAAGCAACAAAAGATTTTCAAGAAAGACTTGGAGTAAGTGAAGTAAGAAAATTTCCATTTGAACAATATGTATCTAAAGAACCTGTTAAAAATGACAGGGTAATGTTAAATGGGAATAGATTATTTTTTCTAGAACCTTTAGAAGCAACTGCCATGGATACATATTATAAATGTGCTGTTACATTCGCTGATTATATGAATAAAGTCATTACTAAACAGGAAGCAACACATACTGTAAGTAGACATGTAAAACAGGTTGAAAATTTTATATTATGGCATTATTTAAATGGTTCTAAATATGAAACTCCGTTTTGGTCACATGCTACTAATATGGCAGAAAATAATCTTCGTGGAGATTTTAAAGCGGTGGTTAATCACGTAGCAAATATGTCCTATAAAGAATTAAGTGATAGATTAAAAACAAATATCGATATTTATTATGGTTTATCTAATAGCTATAATTTAAGAGTATGGTATGATGGTGTAAATAAGAAAGGAGATAACACTTATGTTTGTGGAAATTAAAAATTTTATTAGCGAAGAGTTTTGTGATGAGATTAGTAATGCTTGTAATCCTCTAATAAATAAAGATTCATTAGAATATCAATTTAATAGACAAGGAAATTCTGTAAGATTTACAGATCATAAATCTTTAGTGTATGTACAAAATAGATTGAGAACAAGATTTAATGAAGTAGTTGAAAAAAAATTAAAGTATGAATACCAATTAGATTTAGCTAGATTAAAAGACAGTGAATTTACATTTCATAAATATGGAGAAAAAGATAATTTAAATATTCATGCTGATGGGGTATCTAATGATATTCCAGGTCATCCTAGAGTATTATCCACGGTAATACATTTAACTAATAATCCGGATGCGGACTTAATATTTCCAAGACATAATAAACATATCAAAACTGAAAAAGGTAAATTAGTAACTTTTTTACCTCACAGTTGTTATGAACATTATTGCAATAACAACTCTGGAAGTTCAAGAGAAGTAGTTGTAACTTGGTTATTAGATGTTCAATTAATGCTTAGTGAGGTTTAATAGAATATGATAGAAAAAACAGCTAATATTTCTAATTTTATCGGAGTATATGATAACTACATTACCAAAGAAGAATGTAATAAAGCTATTAAAATATTTGAAGACCAAAGTAAATTTAATAATACTATTAATAGAATAGGTGGAGAAAAAGCATCTATTTTAAATAAACAAGATCAACAATTTTTTGCTAGCTCAAATAATATAGATATTTGGCACTCAGAATTAAAATCTTTAATAGTTAATTTTGATATGGCGTTGAAACATTATATTGAAACTACAGGAGTAGATCATGCTTTTGATACACATGAATTTCATTATACAACTTTAAAAATACAAAAAACTTTACCTACTGAAGGTTATCACGTTTGGCATATTGAACACAGTAAAGGTTATCACAATGAAGCTAGAGCTTTAGTTTTTTCTATATATTTAAATGATGTAGAAGAAGGTGGAGAAACTGAATTTCTACATTTTTCAAAAAGAGTTAAACCTAAAACAGGTAGAATAGTTATTTGGCCTTCAAGTTTTCCATATGTACATAGAGGTAATCCACCTTTATCAGGTGAGAAATATATTTTAACTTCTTGGATGATGTTAAGATAATTAAGAAGAATAAGAAGTAGGTCTTGCACCTAGATCAGCAATTTTTGCTGCTTCATCAGCGTATAAAACACCTGTACTAGTATTTCCTTGAGCATTGTCCCATTCGTCTTGTAAAAAGGCTAAGTGAGCTGCATCCCATTTATCAATGAATGTTTGAAAATTTAAACCGGTGCTTGCCCAAGTATTATTAGGAGTTTCATCTCTAAACTCTACTTGATCGGTAGCTACTGATGTATCATATTGTATAGCCCATAAATTTGAATAGTCTGAATTAGACCAAAAAGAATCATCGTTAATTACATATGATTTATTTTCAGCAGTATTTTTTTCAATTCTTTTATCATCAAATATTACTATCCATGTTGAGTTAGTTGCCATTTTTATTCTCCTAAGTTTTAATTACGTATAAAATTGTTAAATAAGGTTGTAAAACTGAAGTTGCATCACCTACAAAGTTTGCACTCATATTATGAGAGTGTCCACCACCACTTCCAGCGTTGTTACTACCAACATCATACTGACTACCACCTGGTTGTTGTGTATTGTTGTTAGATCCTCCACCACCCCAAGGTCCTGGACCTGAAGGACGGTTAACTGAGTGAGAGTGAGATGCAAGTTGTGCTGTTGATAATGTAGCATTTGCAGTTGAACCCGCAACGTTTCCAGTTGCAGTTACAGTATTTGTTCCACCAGTTGAACCTAGAGTTTTGTTGTTAGATTTTGAAACTGCTACGTTGTCTTGCAAATCCGGAACAGCGAAAGTTGTTGAACCATCACCTGCACCATAAGTTTCACCTATGATTGCAAATAAATCTGCATAAGTTGTTCTTGAAACTAATGCTCCATTACATTCTAAAAATCCAGATGGTGAACTACCGTCAGACCAAGGTATAATAGTTCCAGTTGGAATACCTTCTATACCTGTAAGGTTTGCTCCATCAAAATCGTATTTAGTTGCTTCGTAATTTGCCATATTATTTCTCCGTGTAAGTCCATCCTGTTGTAGCGTCTCCTGAATATACTAATCCAAAAGCTGCACCTTGTGTGTTAACAACAAGATCCGCCGCTGAGTTAGCTATATTAGAACCATTTCTACCAACAGTCAATGCGTTAGTGTTAAAATCATAGCCTTGATCTACAAAATGTACTTCATCACCTAATGAAGGTGACGCTGGTAAAGTTATTGTAACTGCTCCACCATTTGTATTTGCTAAAATTTTTGCACCTGGTTGAATTGTTTCTGCAGCAGATATTGCTCTCCATTTTTTATTTTCACCTGCTTTTACAACATTAGTTCCATCAGAATATAATGTGTAAGTGTGGCCTTCACATAAAAGAACACCTGTTCCCGATGAAGTTTTAAAAGTTAAAGTATATCCAGCGTGATCAGTTGCATCTTCAACTATATATGTTTTTTCAACTGAATCTGGAATAGTAACATTTAAATTAGCTTCGAGAGTTCCAGTTAATTTAATAACTTCATTCTTACCATTTGATAAAGCACCGTTTGTGAAAGTTAAAGCTCTACTAGCATTAGTTACATTTAATGCATCATAACCACCAATTGCTTGCTCAAGAATTAGTAAGTTAGTATTTGTAATTTGTCCCCAAGTTCCTGGATTTTCTCCAGTTGCTTGTACAGTTAATTTTAAATTAGCTGATGTTGAATTTGCCATATTTTTAAATTCCTTATTTGTTTAAATTTACTAAAAATTAGAGTTTATGTCAAACTCTTTATGCAGCTATTTCTACCCATCCTGGAGGATCTACTGGGGCTGTTCCAGTATCCACTTGATTCCAAATTAAAGTTTTATTAGTTCCTAAAGCCGTTGTCAAGTTTAATCCTGTAGGGAATACTTTAGCATTTCCAGTTACTTTTGCAATAGTACCTAAATTAGCTGATAAAGATATTCCTGTTACACTTGCAAAAGTTACAGCATCTAATTCACCTATACCAAGAGAAGCGCCAAAACCTTCTCCAATAACTGTTACATTAGCATTTCCAATAACTACTGTTCCAATAGCTAATGAAGCACTAAATCCAATACCAACGATTGATGCATCAGGAGAAGGATCTACAGTTCCTTCATCCATTGACATTGACATTTGAACAGAAGCTTGTCCCCATTCTTGTTGTCCCCAACCAACAGATGCTCCCCATCCTGGGTTAACTTCAGTAGTTATTGATGCAATAGTATTTGCATCTGATTCAGCAGTTCCTAATGAAGAACTTAAATCAAATCCTACAAGATCTACAATTGCTGGATTGAAATTTATTTCACCAATCATTGATAGACCAGTGGTTTCAACTTCAACTAATGAAAAGGCATTTAAAGTTCCTAAATTAGTATTTAATTCTTCTCCGGTAGGGATGATATTTGCATCGGCAGTTGTTAAAATACTTCCTAAATCAGAAGAAAGTTGAATTCCAGTTAAATCAACTTGATTACCTGCAATACCCCAAACTCCAGCATTCCATTCTTGGTGACCCCAACCTGTATTTATTATTCCAGTTGCTGTAACTGAACCTATGTTTGCTGATAAAGAAATCCCTGTTACAGGAGCTTCAGGTGATTGTAAATCACCCCACTCACCACTATTCCAAAATTGTCCTCCCCACCCTAGAGATCCAAAAACAACTGCACCAGATATTTCTGTAGATAAAGAAAATCCAGAAATTTCTATAGTTGCACTATCTTGTTGTCCCCAACTATTTAAATTCCAACTTAATGCACCATATGAAGTTGCACTTAAATCTATTTGACCACCCATTCCAGCGTGATTTAAACAGTAATAATATAATGTGTCTGGTGTACTTGAAGATGTTTCTATTTCAATGTAGGCGCCCGCACTACCTGCAGTTCCAACTTTTGTGACACCGGTAGTATACTCGGTTCCACCTCCAAAAGTTCCATCTGAAGTAGTAGAAAAATTTATTGGGTGTGTTGTATTTGTAGGGTCTGATTGCTCAAACCGATAAGTTGCACCTTTAGCAAAATCAAGTGTTGGTTGTTGAACACCATTTACAACGTATTTATTTCCACTAGGGGTATTGACAACAGTTACTGAAAATAAAAAAGGACTTTCAGCTATATTTAACTGACCACCCATTCCAAGATGATTTCCACAATAATAATATAATGTACTTGGTGAGTCGTAAGTTAACTCTATTTCTACATAAGCTCCAGGATTACCTGCTGTTCCAACAACTGTAACTCCTGTAGTATATTCACTTCCACCTCCGAAAATTCCGTCAGCAGTAGTAGAAAATTTAAATGGATGAGTTGCGTTATTAGCGTTAGATTGATCGAACCTATAAGTTACACCTTTGGTGAGGTTAAGTGTAGCTTTCTGTACACCATCAATGTAATATCCTCCACCAGTACCTGAAGGTACTGTAACCACATAAGTTATATCTGCCATAGGAAATTATCTCCTATGATTAACCTGATATTCTTAGTATCGCTGCTGTAGTTGTAAAAGCTGGAAACTGAATTGTGAAAGTTCCTGATGTCGCTGTTTTATCTGCTCCAAAATCTAAAGCACATACAGCTGCATTATTTACAGTAGCTGAAGTGTTATAGATTAAAGCTCCTCTAGCAGTCAAAGTCACACCAGTGAATGATCTGTCAGCATAATCAACAATAGCAACACCTGATGCAATTGATGTACCATTATTTACTAATGCTCCACCACCTGATACGTATTGTCCACTGTTAGCAACTTCATTAGTTGTAGTGAATGAAGTAGTTGCTGAGTTTAGAGTAGCTGAAGAAGTATAAAGAGCGATTTTAAACTTGTCACCACCAGTTTGCTTGAAGTTGTGATCAGCTTCTAATAATTCTTTTTTAAAAGAATTAGCAAGTGCTTGTGTTATAGCCATAGTTTTATCTCCTTATTATTATTTTCCGCCAACTCGAGGAACACCTGATTGATATTCATCTCGTCGTCTTCTTCCCATTTGTTCTACTGAGAAGCCTTCTAATACTTGTTTATACTTTCCTTCGTATAATTGCAAGAGATCATTTGGCCCCTTTAAAAATGAAAATGCTTCAACTAAGCATGCATATAGTAGTCCGTTGGGAAAATTCTTACTAATATATGTAGTAGTATTTGTACTCGATAAACCAGGATCTTTCAAGACATAATTTAATTGAATTTCATAAGTTGAACTTGGTGTAGGAGCTAAAACTATTGTATCTTGGTCCCAATAACTATAGTATTTTGGTTCTCCTTCTACTCCTGTTGAATTATATTCCGACATGAAACTTGTATCTCTATATTCTAAAAAATTTCTAGTATTTCCTGACCCACCATTTACTATTTGAGCAGATCGAATAACTAATAAGTTATCTGGTGTATCAATAAATCTACTTGAAGCTGCTAAATTAGCAGTAGCATATCTTCTATTATTATCAGAATCTACATCTCTTAAAATTCTAAATTCTGCATTTTCTATAAAACCGTCTACAATAGTAGATGTAAAAACATTTGAATCTACTTCAGTATAATCTCTAATTTTTTGTACTAATTCTGCGTATGTCATTATGTTGTTACCGTTACACTTCCTAAAGTTATTAAACCTTGTCTTCTATTATTAACCGAAGATCCATCATCTGGTATCATACCATTATTTGATTGAAATGCAAAGTCTCCAGGTAGAGTTAAATCTACATTCATAAATCCACCATCTCCACTTTGCGCTGAGAATGTTTGTGGTCTCGCATTTAATAAACCTTGTGGATCAGCAGGTGCTGGTTTTGGTTCTAACTGTGGATGCTTTGGTTCAAATTCGGATGTATGCACTCTTGATCCATTCCATTCAATAACCATTTCTTTGTATGGAAATGCTTGACCACTTCTATCTGAAATAAACTGTGCAAATTTTCCATTTGATCTAGACATTTGGATAATAATTTTTTGGGGTTATAAAAGAACTAGATGAAGAACCATCTTCCTCAAGAGCTCTTTTTAATTCATCTTCATAAAGCATTTTCATTTGTTGAACTAATTCTGGTTTAAATTTTTGTGATAAATAATATGCAAGTCCTGCTACCATACAAGGTACAAATCTATATGGTACATCTGCTTCATTACTGTAGGCCCCTGCATCCTGAATCCTGCTGACATAATAGTAGTTTAAAAAGTTTCCGGCTTCAGTGCTTCCGGGAGTTAAATATAAAGTGATAGTTACTTTATCAATAAATCTTTGTACAAAATATTGTGATGGAACACCTGTAGATGTTTTATTTGAAAATGCTTGATACTCAGATCTATTTATTTTTGTAAGTGGTGTATCAACACTAGATGCATTTCTATAACTTGCTTCTAAAATATCATCAACACCATAAACTGCAGTTGCATCTGAATTACCATCAGCTGTTGATCTATACATTGTATATTGTGATTGACCATCAACTAATGTAATTGAATTATTTTTTACCTGCCAATAATGCAAACCTCTATTAGCCCATTCTTGAAACATTATGTTCAAAGAACGTCTTGCTGTTTTTATATCATTACCAGAATAATCAAATCTACCTACACGTTCGTAAGCTTCAGTAATTATATCATCAATATAAAAACCTGATTCAAAAGTTGTTGTTCCAGAAGTTGCCATTTAAACTCCTATTTATCTAATAATATCGTAGCCGCAACATCCGCACCGATTGCATTCACAGTCATAAAACTTTTAAACAAAATTCCATCTTCTGGAAGATTAAATGCAAATACATCTCCTGCCGGACAACTTGATATAAACTGAGTTCCATTTTCGTCTTGTAAAGTAATTGACTGAGCAGTTGTAGCATTTGTATTTTCTACAATAATACCTCTAAGTCTAGTTCTTCCTGCGAAAACAGATCCAGTGCTATCAACTCTTACTGCTTTTACGTCACCTTTAGCTGCCATAATTTATCTCCTTAAATTTTAAAGGAGCCCCGAAGGGCTCCATAATTAATTAACTTGCTGTAATGTCAGTACCTGTGATTACTTGCTTCCAAGTAGTTCCATCA
>JAAHTG010001282.1_pt1 | contig 17569 bp, 20 predicted proteins | sample 6116081 | NCBI WGS metagenome assembly JAAHTG01 (sample SAMN13939989, study PRJNA603662) | sponge metagenome | isolation source: marine sponge | host: Mycale hentscheli | place: New Zealand | collected 2005 | reverse complement strand
AGTTATTTTCAACTGTACGTTGGTTTATACCTTGTGAATCTGCTATTGGTTTAATTATTTTACCGTTAACATCTAATAGGAATCTTAAGTTAACTGCACTTCTATCTTCTAAACCATTACCCCATTCAGGAGCAGTACCACCTACCCAGTTAAAATAACCAAATAAAGCTTGTGTAGCATCAATAGAAGACCCTGATACACTGTAATTAGCTGTAGTACCATTTTTAGAACCTTCATAACGTGGGATTGTACTTCTACGAGCATAGTAGTTATAATCCTGAATTTCTGCTTTTGTAGCTGTACCATTCATAATAGCATCAAAATTAACTGCTACGTTAGGATTATTAGCATAATCTACATCATAATATACTGTTGAAAGTGTATCTTCTACAGCATTACCATAAAGTGGATTACAATCACTATTTTGGAATGTATCAGGAACAAAAGGTTCAAATACAACATTTGTTAAATTTTTAGAAAGGACTTGGAAACCATATAAATCTCCAGGACCTGCACCAATAGTACCAAACCCTAATTCAAATTCCATATCTGAAGGTTCGGTTTCAACGTATATGAAATTACCAGAACCAGCATATGCGTTATATTTTCTAAAAGATCTAGGGGTTAAAATTGGATCTTCCCCATTTAGAACTGCTTTAGAAAAAATTTGCCCTGCGGGCCAACCTGCATCATTCGTTAAACTTAATGAAGGGAAATCCGCCTGAGTGAAATTGGCATTTACTAGTTTAAGGGTTTTTAATGAAGTAATATAATCTTCAACTTCTACAGCATTAGCAGATTCAGGAATTTTAATAGCAAATCCTACTACTTTCCAATAGTAATTAACAATTGTTGATGGGAAAGGTTCTCCTTCAAATCTATCAAAACTCCAATTTAAATATATTTTTAAACCATCGTTAGTTGCACTATCCATCATTGTATAGGCTGCACCTGGGCCTGGGGTATTTATAAAATCGTAAGTATTTTGTGGTACTGATGAGGAAATATAATATTGAATATCTACTGTAGATGCTTTTTTAAATGTATCACATTCAGTATTTAACTCACCATCTGTAACTAGTACTGCTGAACCACTAAATTCACCATCATAAAATTCATGGCTATTCCCAATAACTTCAGTAACATCTCCTAATGGGGTAGTATTAGTTACATTGTAAAATTGACCATTTCTTAATAATACAGGAGCTTCATATTGAAAAAATCTAACATCAAATGTATTAATAATTTGAGTTATTGAAGATTTAGCTCTAAAAAGATACGATTTACCGGATTTTAGGGTAACATTATTAAAGTAATAAGTAAATAAAGCAGAAGCACCAAATGTTGTAAGGGATTGGCTTACTTCTTTTACAACACCACCATCTACTTCAACTAGTTGTATGGTTACGGTTTGGGGAGCATTTGGATTTTTAAAACTAAATGTAAAATTGGTTGTTACATCGTGTCCTGTAGTGTTTTTAAATTCACCATTATTAATCCCTGTAGAGTTAAGTGTTATACCTGGGTTACTGGAACCCGCAAATTTTGAATCTGGGGATTGGTCTAGTAGAGTAGTAAAAGTAGAATTATTTAAGGTTACATTTGGTATATCAGTAATTCTAAAGAATGTAACAGGTCTGTTAAATTTGTTTACAGAACCACCAGCACCACCTTCTACAGTTACTATTGGATTAGATTCAAAATCTGTAGATGCTTTGTAATATCTATTACCTTCATTGTCAACCATTGGAGTAGAACCAATTGAACCAGTGTATTCGGGTCTAGTCCATTCGGCTTGTGGTGTAGGATATTTTTGTCTCTCTAAGATATGTTGTTTAACTACAATACCAGATGCTAGACCTGTTCTTGAAGGAACAAAATCTTTAATCATCTTAAATAATGAGTTATCAAAGAATTTGATAAGTCTTATGTAATCATATACATCATAACTTGATGTGTATTTTTCAAAGTATTCTTTAGATAAGTCTACTAGTGAAGGGTAAGTATTAGCACTTGAAGATACTAATCTTGGATCGCCTATATAATCACCTATATTAAAATGACCTATTTGAGAAATGATATCATCGTTAATCTCATTTTGGGGTGAAAATGCTACCTCTAATAGATTAAGGTTATTAGTATAATCATCTTCTGTAAATGAAGATTGTTGGATTGATTTTTGATTAGATAAAACATTTACACCTAATGAACCTGTATTATAAGTATTTCCTGGGGGTAAAATTAAATCTTGACGTTTAATCTTATCTGTGTTTCTATTTTTAATACCAACAGCAGGTGAATCGTAGAATACCCACTCACGGTTTGTATTAAATTCAATATCACTTAAAGTAAAATTTGAATCAGCAGCAAAAGAAGAAGTTGGGTATCCAGTAGGGCCAGATACTTTAGGGTGTACAGAAACTGACCCAGTATATAAATCACCTCCTAATGGGGCTCTAAATGCTAATTGATTTACTGAACCATTTACTCCATTACCTTCGGTAGATTGAGGATTCATTACATAATCCTTAAATACGTTTTCTACAAGAGGAGTAGTAAAATATCTAATTTCTTGATATGAACCACTAAAAGGTTGATAATTACCCGTAGCAACACCATTACGACTAGGGAAATGACTCTCAGTAGAATTCTCCCAAAACGTTTTATCACCTGAAATGGATGAAGTAGCATAGAATCCTATTTGGGAACCATCACTACCTGAATATATTTTATTACCAGCATAAAGTGTAAAATTACTACCTTCTGTAGTTACGGAAACATTCCACCAACCACCATCTAAAAATGGTAAAGTTATACTAGCTACATTATTAAAATTATCTGGGGTGAATTTTAATGTAGCATATTGGTATGTAGGGTTTACTATAGAACCACTATAAGTATCTGCTGTAGGAATTTCAGCTAAATCTGTATCATATTCTAATACAATAGCAGTATTAAGATTATTTTCCCATAGTGACTGTGAAGCTTCAACTATACCAAAGCTACCAGAAGGTAATCCAGCATTAAATCTAAACTGGAGGGTTTGTGGGACGTTAATACCCCAATCAGAGTTTAATTGCCATTCACTAGTTATATAAGCTCTATCAGTTGTTTTATCTGCTTTATAGTTATATTGATGTTTCCAAAGATCCCAATCATTTGAATTAATTTTATCTTTACCTCCAAATTCACTAATACGAAGAATCGTATCGGGGATACCATATGATGTTATTAAAGTACGCAGACCAGCCACGGTACCTTTTGACTTTAATAGGTATGGCAGGTTATGATAGATACGCTTGTAAATGCGCTTATTTATGTCGTCTAATGGTATAGCTTCATCACTAGATGATATGAAATTTGTAATATATTCATATCCACTAGGAGTATCTAAAATACCAGGAGTACTCTCTACCGAACCCGTCATATAAGGGAATGGGAATAAACTTCCTGAGTCTGTAAATCCTAAAAATGCTGAGTAAAGATCAGTTGAGCTAAAATTATTTTGATATAATTCAACACCCATGTCTCTTAGTACCTGGGCTACTAAATCTTTAGATATACCAGCATTAATACGGTTATCGGCATCCCATTTATTTGTAGTATCTTTTAAATATAACCAAATATTATCATCAACAAATTGACCAACCATATCTGTAAAGATAAAATATTGGGTATTGTTTAAATCTGATCTAAGATATTCTGGAATATTATAATATAATCGATCTTGGTTTTGATTATCATAATTTTCAGCTTCTTCTAACTTATTTTCATACCAAGTTTCTGCTGCAATACTACTAGTAAGTGCATTTTGGTATGGTGGGGTTGTATTTGTTTTAGGATATGTATCTGAACTAGATTCAAAATATAAATAATATTCATATCTATCAAAATTAGTAATAGTATCATTTATAATATTATTTAAAGGTGCTAAACTTGCTGAAGTAAATGAGTTTAATGGTAGGTTACTTTGAGTAGCAATAACTGCACTTGCTGATTCAATCAAACTAACTTTATACCAAAAGTTTTCAATTCTAGATTGAGCAGATGAAAAATTAACAAAATTACCAAAGTCAGTATAATCAACATTTATATTAATGCTGGGATCATTAAAGTAAGAATTTATTTGATATTCTGATTGACTGTTTGGTGAAGTAAAAGAAGAAAGATCTACATTTTCTGTAGAATTATTTAATTTACCTTTTTGGGGTAAATTAATATTTGGTCCCTTTAATTGTATACCATTAGGTAATACTATTACTTCATTTGGGAATTCAACCTTATATGCTAATCCATTAGAAATTTTTTCAACAACCCAAAGAGAAGTTTTTGTGTTTATGTTTAATGGTAAAGGTTCATATAACTTAATAAGTACACTTTCACCATCTAATCTAATATTATTAGCAATGTATAATTGGTTAGATCCAAAATTTAAATAAAAATCAGGAAATGTAGTATCCTGCTCCCTATAAGAAATAAATTCTGTTGTAGAAGATATTATATCTGTTAAAGGTATAATATTAGATTTTAATCTAATTTCAGTTCTATCTGAGGAGATTTCAGATATATAATATGTAGATTGAGGGGAGGATGATAACCTTTTAGTAAAAAAGTTATATAAAGTATTAACTATACCATTATTAATCCCACTATTAATTAAATCAACTTCAGGGTTAACATAAATTTCGTTATCAAGTATACTATAATCTAAAAAAGTTCCATCATTTCCTGATGGGGAAACAATAGAATTGTTTAAATCATATACAAAAAATTCAACATAATCTGTATCCTTATTAAACGTATTAAATTCTGGGATAGAAGTTAATAAAGCTTCATCAGCTAAAGAATAAGTTTCTGATGAAAGATCATTAGGGTCTAGAGGAATAAGTTTAGTTTGGTATATCATCTTGGGCTAAATCTTCAAATCGTTTATTTGCTTCTAAAAGTTGTGTTCTTAAAGAAGTAATTTCTTCAGTTAAGGCTTGTATTTCATCATTTAAAGGTTTGAAACCTATATAATCTGTACTTTTAATAATTAACTCTTCATGAGAATTTTCTCCTGTTTTTGGGATTTGAAAAAATAAAGAATTGTAATCACTAAAAAATTCATCTACAGTCGGTAATTGTTCTGTAACTACTACTGAGTCTGGTTCAACTAATTGGCTGAAAGATGTATCAATTACCCTCTCATATTGGTTTACAGCAAATGAATCCTTATTTAAGTTTACTTTTTGTTCCATTACCCATTAATTACTTTAAAGTAATATTCGTCATTATATATTGTAGTACTACCTCCGGCATCAACTTTAACTAATACTTGATAATATCTTTCAGGTTCTAACCCATCCATATATAAATCAAAGTAACTTGAAGTTGTATCTGCACTTATTTTAGTATAATTGTTATCAAAATCTATTACGAATTCGTTTGTATCTAAATCTTTAACAGCATACCATGCAGATGCAGAAGGTAAGTAATGTTGTTTAGTATACAAAGAACCTGTTACATATTCACGTTTAGGATATTTTTCTCTTACGTTTAATCTAAATTTATTAACACTTTCAGCGTAAAATATACCTGGGTTTTCAGCTAAGGAAATATAAATATTTTGTTGGTCTAATACTGGGATTGCTGATGAAGTAGCCCAAATTGAGTCATCCCATTTAAATTCTAACTCTGGTGGATAGATAGTATTAGTATCGATGCTGTAATATTGCATTACAGGTTGGACTAATTTACTTGGGTTAAATTCAGCATTACCTTCCCATTTAATTAAAAATCCATGATTATCTAATTCAGATCCAGTCCAAGCCTCAACTATATCTTTAACATTAATATTTAAATCTTTATCACTTCTAGGACCAAATGAAGCTGTAATATTAAAATCAGGAGTTGATGTAGATCCTGTATACCAAGCTCCACCACCCGGAACAGCGTATTGGGCATCAAAAGACATTGAAATATTATCTACAACTCCAGGCCAAGCAGTGGATCCTGCAAAATAAGGGGATTCCCAACAAGCACCATCTGTTGTTAAAGGTTGATCTAAATAAGTACCTGTACCTTGATTCCAATCAGGTGTAGTACCTACTATACCCTCACTTGTAGCTATAGGCCAAATTTCTAAAATAGAAGATTCAACTATACCTTGTGCTGTTGCAATATAAGACCTTAAGTTAACATCATAAGATCCTGTAATGTAATTATTATATACATTATCTATATCCGAATCTAAAAATTTAATTAAAGATCTTGCTACTGAGGGTTGAGTGTCAATAGCAAAATTTAAATTTGATGTTTGATTAATGGGATCTATCCCTGTATTCATTGTAGGAAACATTGAATATAAAGTAGTATCTTGGAAGGGGAAAATTTTATATACTGCCATTTTATTTAAAAGGATCTATGGTTCTTGCTATTAATAATGGATCTGTAAAGCTATCTGTATAAGTGTTTTTAGGTGTATAAGGTTGAGTTGTGGGTGATGTTACTACATCTTCTCCAACTTTAGTAGTAAAAGATACATTTATAGGGCCCCCTAATGGGGTTGGGTTCTCTAAATCTAAATTTGAATTTGAAAAATTATCTTTTCCAAAATTAATATTATCCGGAGCTTGTAGGGGTAAGTTAGGATCTCTTATAATACCAGTATTCCCATCAGTTTGGGATATTTCTTTATTATATCTTTTTAATAGTCCCATAATTATAAGTTTACAATTTTACCTTTAATATCACTAGTAGGATATTTAACTTCAAATATCATTGGATCTATTGAAGGATAAACTACATTATTTAATGTTGCTCCAGAAATATCGTAAGCATATTGAGAGTAACCTAAAGAGGCACCTACTTTATTTAATATAGTAACACTTTTAACTGTTTGAACTCCCTGTATTTTATCTAGTAAAAGGTTTAATTCTTTTATTAAAATAGGTTCATTTATTTGCCAATTATCAATATTAAAATATGATTGAATTTCTGTTAAACATTTTCTTAATACTTCATTACTGTTAAAATTAGGTCTAACTGTAATTTCAAAATTAACCCCAATATTAACTATAAAAGCATCTTTAATACTAATTGAATCTCCTATTACTCTGTATTGTGATAGATAAGTTTGTAAGTTTTGTTTTAATGCTGTACTGGCTAATGTTAGGTTATTATTTGAATTAGCACTTAAAGTATATAAAGTTAATGTTGACGGAATTTCACCAGGAAGTAATGTATTTAGTTTAGTTTGTTCAATAAAAGCTTTAGATATTACTCCATATCTGGGGGGCATTGATAATGATCTTACTAAATAATCATCTTGGGTTACACTACGTAGTTGAGTTGAAAAATTTGAAATTGAATTTTGTCTTACCTCTTCATTAGTATCACCATCACTACCTCCAGAAGCTGCTCTAGAATTATTAATTTGAAGTGAATTAAAAATTGGATTTGCTAAAGTTGGATCTAACCCAGCAACTTGGAAAGTTACATTATTATTTGAAAAAGTAGTTAAATCACCAGCAGGAACATTTGCTGTAGCTCCTCCTCCTGTTAAATATCTTATTCTTAAATTACCTGTAGGGGCTATACCATAAGTGCTAGTAAAAATAAAGTTTTGAGGAGAATATGCTGCTGTTAGTTTATCTTTTTCAAAGGGTAAACCTATACCTACATTATTAGAATTTGGAGTTACTTCTTCATTTACATCAGTAGATGAACCAGCACCAAATTGGATTTGTAAATTATTAGTAGATGTAAATCTAGTAGCAAATCTTCTAGCAACTTGTTTATTTTTTAATAAATAAGGAGCATCAACTTGATCAGATGATAAATTAGGATCATTTGGATTAGTATTTTTGATAGAATCAAATACCATTTCTTGTCCTAAATATGGTACTTCATACCATATATTACCATCAGCATCTGTTATATCTAAAATACCTATTATATTAGTTGCTGATATATTTGTAGTAAAAAATTCTTGTGGTGTATTACCAGCATTTACTGTAGTAGTTACTACTGTTGCAGAAATTGCTTTTCTTGTTTTTTTAAGTAAAAAAGATGAAGCTAATGCTGGGTTAGCGGGATCTACTTCATATACTGAAACTGTTGTTGGGTCTAATGAAGAAGAGGTATCAAAATCTATTGGATCTTCTACCAAAAAACTTACTTGAGAATTAGATGTTGAAGAAATTTCTGCGTTTTCTGCTATTAATAAAGCATAATTATAATCAGGTTCATTAGCTATAGAAGGAACTATTTGAAAGAAATCAATATCAACAGAAGCAGCTCCTGTTACTTTAGGTTTATAACCCATCATATAAGCTAAATCGTATAGATTCTTTGCTTCACGAGCATATTGTAGGAAAGTTTCTTGGAATTGGTTATCTTGATAGAATGATAAAACATCACCTACATAAGAAGCCATTTCCATAAACATCATTCCAGGTGATGCTTCAGTAAAGTCATTATATGTTGTTGGAAAATAAGTTTTAGAGTAATTTATTAAACTTTGTCTTAAATTTCCAAAATCTCTATTAATGTATTTTATGTCTCTATTCACAGCCATTAGTCAAATATTATATTTAGTGAATCATTTATATTAGTATTTTGGATATTATATTCCAAAAGTACATTGATAATATTTAAATCAGGTTGAGATGTTACTTCTAACCTATCAATATTAATATTTGGAAAGTAATCATTAACTTGAGCCTGTAGATCTTCTTGTAAAAAATCCAGATTATCATCTGTTATTTGGGTAAATATATATTGTCTTAAATTACCACCAAAAGTTGGATTTAATGGACGCTCTCCTCTATTTGTTAAAAACCAATTAATTAAATTATTTTTAACTGCCTCTTTTGTTGTAAATGTAGTATTAAAACATGCTTTTCCATTAAGAGGTAAGTTAATCCCAACCCCTACGCTAGGTTTAAAATCAATTGGTGATATTTTTTGAGCGTTGTAAGCCATTATTTACTATTCATTATACCCATAATTTGGTCTAGACCTACATTTCCTGGGGGGAGTGAGCTACCTTCAGCTGTTCCTCCTCCTGCCATACCTTGAGGTCTAAATGTATTAGCATCATTTGATGATAAAGTCATATCACCATTACTACCCATCATTTGATTCATAATGGATTGACGTGCTGATTTTTGGTCTTCGTAGGTAGGTTTTGGTTTTGAAGTTAACACAGTTCCTTCTGTAATTGCAGATTTTGGGGAACGGACTGCTTCAAGAAGAATATCTTTTAATTCCTCTTGGATAGCAGCTTTCACTTCTTCTCTAATTACTTTTCTTAATTCTGTTAGTTTCATGATTATAAATATTAATTTAATATGCTTTTAAATTATCTCTATCGATAATAAATTTAAGTTCGTTGATTAATACCTGGGGGTCGGAGGCAAATGAATAGTTTGTTGCTATTAGTACAACACCTGAGGCGTTTAAACCTACTGCTCTGTTTTGGGATACAGTATCGGTAAAAGGTTTATTTTCAATTTTTAGTCTAAACCCTTTATACATCCCATCCCCATTTTCTTCATTTAAAATATCTACAGCTATAGTAGTTAAAACATCTACAGATAAATTTTCTAATGTAGCATTCGGGGAACAAAAAGTTATTATTTCATCAAATTGAGATAAAACTTTAACAATAGAAGTTATTACTGAGTTGACTTGGTTTAAGGGGGTAGAAAAATTATTTACAGCACCCAATAATGGGGGTATCCTTGCCTCACCTTCTTTAGTAAATTTAATTGCTTGATTTATAGTATTTAAATCTTGAATTAAAGATCTAATAGGAGCTAATACAACTGCTAATCCCGCTACTTTACCCACTTGGTTAGCTATAAAAGATGATAATTCTATAGTAGTTGAAGTTGTAAGTAGACCATCTGCTATATCTCCAGTAACGCTTGCAGTTTCTTTTAAGCTATTAATTTTTTGTTGGGAACTATTTAAAAAATTAATTATACCATTTCGTTGTTGAATAAGACTATTTAAAACATCGGGAGTAGGACATAGTTTTTGTTTTAGTTCTTCTATTTGATTTGGGTCAGTTAAATTAGTTAATTCATCAATAACTTCATTTATCCCTAGTTCTTCTAATGCTTGTTGTTTTTTGGTCTCAAACGTATCTAAACCTACTTGCCTTACCATATTTAATAAGGTTGGGAAATTTGTTTGAATTAATACTTTACTTATATTACTTAATAATGTCCCAAGTTTTTGTACTCCTTGAGGTTTTGAACTTTCAATTCTGTTTTTTTCAATACCTTCAATAGAATCTTTTACTATACTACCAATAAAATCGAATATAAACTTTTTTTCTTCTTTTTCTAATTTTTCCTCGTTTTTCTTTTTTTTAAGTTTAGTAGCATCTTTTATACCTTGAAACTTAACTTTGGCTCTATATTTTCTAACATCACCTTGATACTCAAGATATTGGAGATTTGTCCAATCATCTGGGGGGATAGTAGTAAGTATGTTATTAGGTTCTTCAATTTCTTTATAGAATTCTATTACCATATCTTGTGTAGGTAATGGAATGTTTATACCAGAAGATTCTAATATAATTTCAGAAATAGTCTGATCCTCAGCAGCATTAGCTTGTTCTAAAAGTGCTTTCGTAGCCTTTAATTTGTTATTAAATTCTTTTAATTTTTTTAAAGCCATTATTCTACTTTTACAATGTTAGATTTTAAACTATCTAGTTGAGATTGGTATGTAGATAAATTTGAATTAATAGTACGTGCTGTTGTTGCCGTAGGCTCTAAAAGAATACCATTATTACCAATTTGAGTAGACATTATACCTAATAACGAAGATAAATCACTTATAAGTTGTTGTAATAAATCAACAGTTGAATCCCCTAATAAAACAGATTCTTCTGCTGTGGATGATCCTAATTGAACTAAAGGTGCTTCTAATACTACGGGGCCCACAGTATCAATGTTTATTCCATCTATAGAATTTAAATTAATGCTTTTTTGGGAAGATAACATTATATTATCTTGGTTTGAGTTAAATAATAATCTTCCAGAATTTAAAACTACTTGGGCTCCTGAATATTGATTTGGAGCAATTGGTTTTTTTTCTCCATATGATAGATAGTCATTTTGTGATGATACTTCAATAGGTAACTTTTGGGTGGAAGTTAAATAAATAGATGATAGATCTTTATTTACATCTTCTACTGTTGTAGTTTGAGCTGGGGAAGGTAGTAGGGGGTTTTGACCATTTCTAAAAATAAGTAAAGGATCACCTGCACTACCTGTTGTAGACCAATTATTTGCTGGTTGTGAATTAATTATATTGGTACTTCCAAATCTAATACTATTTCCAAATCTCCCTTCATATATAATATCTCCTTCAAATGGATATAAAGGGTAAATATTAGATTTTTCTTCAAAATAAGTACCGGGTTTAAAGGGTGAAGTATTAGATTCTGATGATATATTAGGTGAGCCTGCTTCTATTTCTTCTAAAGATTTCTTTTGAGTTGGTGATTTTATATTTTCAAAAGGGTTTGGTGTAGGATTTGTATTAATATTACCCCAAATATTTAAAGGAGCAAAATAATAATAAGATACCTTACTTGTATTAGAAGAATAATCACCATTAGGAGCTAAAATTAAAAAAACTACCTCATTTATTAAAGGGGGATGTTTTATATTAGGAAAAAATGGAGTAGCTAAAATTTGTACCTTTTCAGGTAAATCTGCTTTAGCTCCCATTACTTCAACTATCACACTACCATTAGATAAATTAGTTGTTTGATCAACTGAAATGACCCTCCCTGTTAGGAGTTGGGTAGAATTGTTACTAACAATATTTGAAAGATTATTAGCAATTATATTTTTATTTTTTCCTAAAAAACCCACTATTTTTGAAGTTTTTCCATTTCTTCTAGTAATTGAGCTTTTTCCTCATCACTAATACCTAAACCACCATCTTCACTAGTAGAATTTAAAGCACGTTGTACTAACGTAGCCATTTTAATTAGTGCATCATCATTTTTAACACCAATTTCCATATATTCTTTAATGAGTGGAACGATAAGGGTAGCATCACCAATGTCAGAAACCATTGGTTTTAACTCGGAAATAAGCGCGGTTACTTGTGCTTCGCGGCGCTTTTGGTTATTGTAAATTTCCTCAAGTAAATCGGAGAATTTTTTAGTACCAAATACTGTTTTTTCGAATTGTTGACTCATATTTATAGTGTTTATTCATGTATAAATATAACCTTATTCGAATTCTACATACCCATTTTCAAGGTAAAAAATATAGTTACCTTTGAATATTAAGTATAGCTGATTAGCTATTTTAGTAATTTTAGGAGTTTTAACATCTACCATTTCACGAATGTAGATATATAATGCTTTTTTATTAAATATATCTATATTTTCTCTTTTACGAAATAATTCTAAAATAGCATCTGCTACTTCAGCATCTTTTTTCTTTGGAAATAATTCAAATATATTTTCAGTACAATACTCTACAAATTCATTAATATATCTAGATAAAGGATCGTTAGAAGGATGGTCTCCCATACTGTAAGTATGAGTGTCATCTTTAAATAATTCATCTACTGGAGCCTTTTCTATACGTTTTTTATAATTTTTCTGGTTTTGGAGTATTAAATAGCGTTTTGCTATAGTACCAAAATATGAATATGCTTTAGCTCCTCTTGTTGGATCAAATTTATCAATTTTAGATAATAAAAAACAAATTACTTCATGTTGTAAATGTTCAATATCATCTACTTCAGTATAATAAAATTTAAAAGTATGAATAATATTTTCCGTTAATTTAAAAAACGGATAATGGATTTCTCGTTCGTAAATTTTTGAACGATTAGAAGAATCAGGTTCATTATTGTATCTTACAATAGCATCTTCAGTTTCTTGGGTAAAATAATTTTTTTTAGATTTTGGGGGCATATTAAGATATTACTTTTTTTCGAGTTTGAACTCGTTTAAGATATCTTGTAACCCTTTTATTTGTTGAAAGAAAAAACCTACTTCATCATCGCTACTAAAGCTACCTTTAGCATCTACTTCTTTCATTTTATTTTCCGAAACCTCTATTACTCGTGATAATTTATCTAGGTAGTCTAGATAACCTACGAGGATATCCTCTTGTTTTTCATTTTTACGAAGAAGGTTTATTGTAGTAAACCCTAAGGTAACTACTAAAACTGATAGTATGATAATTGCTATGATCATAAGTTATCTAATAAATTTTTTAAACCTTCACTTTTAATTGAACCAAGTGCTTTTTGCTGCTTAGTTGTACCTTTCGGTTTGTCATTTAAGGTAAAATTATTCTTTTGCCCCTCCAAGTTACCTTTCAATTTAGGTAACCATTCTCTCTCGAATTCAATACGTGCAGCCATCAAGTCAGCCTGGTGGACTATAAATGGTAGCGAAGTACGTGGTTTTTGTTCGGGCATATACGCTTTCAAATATTTCTCATTAGCTGCGTCGTATAAACCATCATGCGTTTGTATTGCGAGCATTTCGTTGAAAGTATATATTACTCCGTGAGACTGGAGCATGAATAAACCACGATCTGGAACGGATGAGAATGGGACCTGTTTGTTAAACATATAATCCTCACCTAACTTTTCACGTCTCCATTTATCAGTCTGAGGAATATATGATTCGTTATCCTCATCACCCATCTTCCCTAGATCATGGTTAATAGCAGCAAAAACAAGTTCTTCGGTAGTGAAGGTAGACATATCACATCCTTCTTCTTCCCACAATTTGGCTTGCTTTAGAGCACAACGTACAACACGATTTACATGCTCAACATACCCTCCAGGAAAGGAGTTGTGATATTCTTTTTTGTGAGCCGCGGGCATTAACATAATACGTTCTTGGTACTTGTTATAAAAGTCAAGAAGTGCTTGTTTACGATCTCCCGTGATGTGGGTTTCGATATTAGAGGTAAATGTGTCCCAATTACCTTGAATTTGTTCTGCTGTTAAGTTCATAACTTTTATTTTATATTATCTTCCGTAAACTGTTTCTTCACGTTCTACCATAGTATTAAGATCATCCATCTGTTCATTTATTTCATCAATAAGATTATGGATATCTTTAACTGTTGTAGTTTGACGAGTGCATAGTACTCGTATTGATTTTAATTTGCCATCAATACGAGACATTTTGTCTAAAAAAAGTTGTTTGTTTCTCATTATATATAAATTAAATTTTGTTCCATATCGGGAGACGTTGCGAGACGTCACATCCCCTCTCTCTCCCTCTCTTTCCTTTCCTCTGTATCTCGAAAATAATAAAAATAAGTTGGGGAATCAAGTTGTTTTTAATAAATCTCTGATTTTTTTTAAATGAGCACATTTTTCATAATGTTCTCTTTCTTCCCAAAAATGAATTGATAAATCAAAAGCAGTTAATGTATAACTATCTGTAAAGATTTTTAATGCATCCTTACCTTGTTCTGATTCTGGGGTGAAGTCCTTAATATAAGTCCAAGCTCTAGCATGTGTTACAAATTCACCGGCATCCTTATCAGTATCTATATTTTGAGCTATTTCGGGCATCATTTCTAAAAACTTACTCATTTTTTTCTCAAAATTTTTTTGATTCCAAATGATTTTTTTAAACATACCTAATTTAAACGCTTGGGTCTTTTGAAGATTTAAAATTGATTCATCTTCATTAGGTTGAATCTCAAAAGCACTAAAAAGTTTTTCTGGATCAATCATGATATATCATCTAAATCATTTTCAATATGAACTTTTCCACTTTTAAATATAGTAATTCTAGTAGGATACCAATCATCAAAAAAAGTAAATACTATTTTATTATCCGATATCATATTTAAGTCACATCCTATTTCTCCTAACCATTCTTCAGCTTCTTTTTCTCCAAAAGTATTATCCGAATAGTATAGATGAACTATTTGAGCATAATTATGTATTTCTTCGTGTGTTTTCACGTGTATAAATATATTCAATATTAATTTCACCTAACGTAGTGGTAGTAATGTAGTAATTCATTGTATTGCGTATTTAATTAAAATTTAATCTATACTATCTGTAGAGTCGTTATAAATTTCGTAACAAATATCAAATAGTTTATTAAATTGGTTTTCGATTAAAAACATATCAAACTCCTCTCTCATACTACTAATAGAAGAAAATAATATTAATTGTCTTATATCTAAAAATCTATAATTATTTTTTAAACCCCAAACATGCCTAGCATTATCCATTCGGAATCTTAAATCTTTAGTAGAATCTAACTTAGGTTCCCAATCACTTAAATCATCAACCCCATCAACCCATGTTTTATATTTACTATTAAATACAAATTCCATACTTAAATTCATCTTATCAGCTAAAGTTGGGAGTAATCTTTGCTCAATAAACACAGTATCAGCACTATCCGGATATTTAGGGGTATTTTTATTATTTTCAATAACATTAATAACCCAATTATACCATTTATCTATAAATTCTTTATTATTTAAATATAAAAAAGCAGCATTAGTAGGTAAAATATCCCAATTATACCCCTCTACCTCATCATCAGATAAAAAAGTTGAAGGTGGTAAATAAGTTTTATGTTGTTGATCTTCTTTAAAAATTTCTTGGTGATATACAATTAAATCCTTATTAAAATCTAAATGTAGGTCTTTTTTTATAAATAAATCTGTATCTAAAACAACAAATTTATCTTCTGTTTGGCTTATATGTTTAATAGCATGGATTTTACAAAAACTCCAATATTTAGAAAGATAATCTTTATAGGGGATATCTTCTAAAACAGAAGTATTTATTTCATCATAACATTGATCTAAATTCCAAATTTTAAGGGTATTTAGAAATTTTTCATTACAATATAATTTAATTGGTCCATACTTTTTTTTCCAAAATAAAGCGGAAGCTAGTTGAACTATTAAATCTATTTCATGATATTTCCCAAATTCTTTACTTTGATAAAAAACATGATACCCTGTGATTTTTTTCATATAAGATATTTTATGGAAAAATAAGGCTCCTCTATTGAGGAGCCAAATTATATTTTTTTTTGATTTTTTTTTTATTCTGTTATCTTGAAGCGAATGCCCATTGGAATGTTTCACCTGTAAAGGGAGCTTCAAAAAATGCTCCATTCATTACAATTCTTCTATAACCACCACTATTTGGACTCTGGTTAGTACTTATTATATTAACTGCAAAGAACTCTGAATAAGCATCACCTAATCCAAACCTTGCAGATTCTTGTGCACCTTGTAATGCTAATGTGTCTATTTGATCCTGAGTAAATAAAAGATACCCGTTTTGACCACCATTTGTATTCCAAGCATTTTGAAATTCGGTATATTGGGTTGCATCTCTTACTACAATTCTATCAAACTGTCCCCTATAGTCAACTGAATCTGCAAGTACTGCATTTGCTGCATATAAACTACCTTGAATATTGTTTAATAGGGTATTATTAGACTTTGGCACATTAGCTTGAGGTATACCAGGTATCCAATATTCAATAATTCTATAATCACCACCTGGGTAAGAACTTAGATAATTAGCAGCATCATCGGCATCACTGTAATAAAAACGAGCATTCGCATAATTACTAGTAAAATCTAAGGTACCAAATTCTCCAGTTGCTAATAAATATTTGCCATCACTTATTCTTTGGATAGCTGTAAAGTTGTAAGCCATAATTTAATTTTGTTTATATAATTCATTTAATCTCCAACGACCTGTACCTAAAGTATTTAAAAAAGTAACAACATCTTCTTCACTAGAAAAATCTTTATTATCTCCTATACCCCAAGTACCATTATTTTGGTAAGTTTTACCATCACTTGTTCTTTGTACATTAAAAATTTTAGTAGCCATTCTTAATCTTCAACACTATATTCATTAACCATTCTATAAACACCTGAACTTTTTGAATTTACTACTGCACCTACAGAACCCCTATCGGAATAAGCAGTTGCCGTTCCAGAATTTCCCCAGTTTCCATCACCTTGTAAATACTTTCCATCAGCAGTTCTTTGTATTTTTCTTCTTTTAGTAGCCATATTATTTTATAATTTATATTATTGAACAAAAATTGGATTAATACGATAAATTTCTCCATTTTGTGGTAAAGTATCAATTACATTTTCTATGTTACTATACCCATTTTTAAAATCTCGTGAATAATCAACTTGAATGCGGTAATTTGTATCAAGATCAGAAGTTGCAAAAGTAGTCCCTAAACTTAAAGGGTTACCTCCTGCCCCCTGGAGTACTAATCCATCAGATGTTCTTTGAACATTATAAGCTTCGTATGCCATTTTATTTTATTTTTAATATTATGTACATTTATACATATAAAAAAGGAGCAGAAAAATTATATTTTCTACTCCCTTTTACAGTCTCAACTAAAGTGCACACTTGACTGCGAATTGTGGACCTTGGAGGATTCGAACCTACGACCTACGCATTATGAGTGCGGTGCTCTAACCAACTGAGCTAAAAGTCCTATGCGGAAGATGTAGGATTCGAACCTACGGTACCTTGCGGTACGCTGGTTTTCAAG
>JAAHTG010001281.1_pt1 | contig 17599 bp, 21 predicted proteins | sample 6116081 | NCBI WGS metagenome assembly JAAHTG01 (sample SAMN13939989, study PRJNA603662) | sponge metagenome | isolation source: marine sponge | host: Mycale hentscheli | place: New Zealand | collected 2005 | reverse complement strand
GCTCAAATGTTAGAACAGTTGAAACTTGTTTTTGAATCTGTCTTAAAGTCTTGGATAAGAGTTTGTGTCGCAAAAGGGTAATTATATTTTTATTGATAAACACTCCGTTAATGCGACAACGAGAGCGAAAATTATCATTACTGAGGGTTAAAACACGACTACAGACGATCGTACCATCATTTAAAGATTCTATTTCTTGAGTTTCTAACCATGTTTCTAATTCCGAATTCACTTGAAAGCTGGCTTCCACAATAGCTTTTTTCTCACCGCTACGAATCATGCGTTGATTTGCTTTGCCACCCAAAACCACATCAATGGCATCTAAGATGATTGATTTACCTGCTCCTGTTTCCCCTGTCAAAACGTTTAAGCCTTTTCCAAAATCTAATTCTAAATGTTCTACTAAGGCAAAGTTATCGATCGAAATGGTAATTAACATTAACTAATCAACTACACATTAAATATATTCCATGTTATATTATCCGTGCCGATTTTACTTAATATGCAAAGAAGAAAGTTTAAGAGGACATTTGAAAAGTCTAGTTCACTAGTGAAAATGCTCCCTCGCCCCCAATTATGGGGAAAAAAGAGAAGAAAGTCCCCCAAAGTTGGTGGATTGAGGGGTTTAAAACACAATACTGATACTTTTCAAACAACCTCTAAAGGACAAAGGTTTTTTGTATCGATATTATTGTCAATTATTAACCGCCCCTTCAATATTGCGTAAAAAGAAATGAGTATGAATATTTTCTTTTAAACGATAAAGCCTTGCAGGACGTTTCGCATCTTGACGCATTTCGGAAGTTTCTTCCAAGATATCAGCTTTGGCAATACGACGACGAAAAGATTTTACTTCTAATGTGCGATCGAGAATTATTTCATAAACAGTTTGTAAATCTCTTAGAGTAAATTTTTCGGGCATTAAATAAGCAGGTAAAGAAGTATAAAGAACTTTATTGCGTAAACGTTCAATGGCAAGTTTCAGAATCTGGTCATGATCAAATGCTAACTTATCTGTAATCCTTTCTTTAATAATAGGAGACCATTTAATATCGATCGCACCTTTTCCCGCTTTTAATTCGATATCCTCATAAGTTAGTAGAGCAAAATAAATAGTTGTGACAGACCATCCTCTGGGATCACGACTTTTGTTTCCAATGGTTAAGCATTGCTCCAAATAAGGGGTTTTAACCCCTGTTTTTTCCTCTAATTTACGCTTGGCAGTATCTTCTAAAGTTAGATCATTTTCCAGATCAATAAAACCCCCAACCAATGACCATTTATGTTTGAAAGGATAGTCATCACGTTGGACTAACAAAACCTGCAAAGCTTTATCAAAAACTGTAAAAATTACCGTATCAACAGAAGTACTAGGACGATCGTAAAGATTAGGATTATAATTTAGTAGAAACTCTTGTTCTGAGCTATAGGATTTTTCGATCATAGGAATAAATTTTTAATTCTCAATTGGTCAATTCTCACATCGAATAGTTAGCAAGAGTAATTACTTGTTCTAATGTATTAGCTACATTATCGATGCTATAGTTCTCCACACATCGTTTTCTCGCTAACTCGCCCTTATTTTTCGCTTCTTCTTCATTGGCGAGTATTAATTGTATTTGTTCTGCTATTTTGTCAGGATTTTGCGGTGGCACCAAATATCCCGTATCTCCTAAAATTGCGGGAATATCGCCTACTTCAGTCGCTATAATTGGTTTTGCCATTGCCATTGCTTCAAGTAATTCGAGGGGAAATCTGGCAATGGTACTTAAATTATTAGGTACATTCACCAACATAATATCAGCGATCGAAACAATTGCTCCTGTTTCATTAAAAGCTTGTGCTTGGGTTAAAATTAACCCAGGTTGCCATTTTTCATATAACTGTTGACGGTATTCACTATATAAAGGATTACCACCAACCAAAAGTAATTTCAATTGAGGATTATTTAATTTTTGCAAAGCAGTCAATATATCTTCAATTCCCTGATTTGGCTTTGCTGTGCCAGTACACATCAACAATTTAAAATTATCTAACCGACTATCTTGTCTATTTTTTTGACGATCGAAACGACTAGGATTATATATCTGCGTATCGATCGCATTTGGTAAATAAGTCCCACCATAACGATACTCTAAAAACTTACTACTAACTGTGATTGCATTAACTTTATCAATGGATTTTTCCAACTGTTTTACATAAAAAGGAGATAGTGGCTTTCTCAACTGTTCCTTACCAGACAAAAAACCCATCAGAACATTACCATCATATTGCCATTGATCTCCACCCCATTTCCCCATTTCCCAATCATCCAAATCCAGAAGAATCGTTTTCTTTTGTTTACTACGCCACGATTTGAATAAAGCTAATCCTAAACTAGTTAGTTGTGGTTTGATGACATATAAAATTTCTCCATCAATATCTTTGAGAAAATTGAAAGCTGTTTTAATTAAACTGGGTACATTAGAACCAGCAATATAAGCAACAGGTAAATTATAAGGAGGTGCAGGATACATTTGTTCGCCAAAAATAAAACCAAAAATCTTCGGTTCATAACCTAATTTTTGTAAACCTTGTGCGATAATATACGCTCTAGTGGTTCCTAGGGATGATACATCGGGGACTAAAATGGAAATTTTTCCTTTTGTCATGGAATCAAATTAATAATCTAGCTAAAACTCAGCTTAACGAGAAAAGCTATTTTTATAAAGCTCACTTTACTATTATTAAAACAAAATTGCCTATGGAAACTTTGAAATCATCGAAAAATTGAATAAAACAAGAAACTAAAATCAATATTTTATAATAGTTTTAAGTGCAACTTTTTCCTTTTTCATATTGGAATCCCGACAGTTAAAGGAATTATCATTAATCTTTTTACATTTGTACTAACAAAAAAATTAAAAATCCTATAATATAACCATTATTAATTATTAATTATTAATTATTAATTAGAATTTATGAATATCATCAGAATACCCGTCTTAAATGATAACTATATATTTTTACTTCATGATCGAGACTCAAACACTGTTGCCGTAGTTGATCCAGCTGTTGCAAAGCCTGTGTTAGCAAAGATAAAAGAATTAGACGCTAAATTAGTGGCTATATTTAACACTCATCATCATAGCGATCATATTGGAGGAAATAAAGAGTTATTAAAACACTTTCCAGAAGCAGTTGTTTATGGAGGAAAAGAAGATAAAGGTAGAATTCCCCAACAAAAATATTTTCTAACTGAAGGAGATGTGGTAGAGTTTGCAGGTAGAAAGGCTAATGTTTATTTTGTACCAGGGCATACTAAAGCTCATATCGCTTACTATTTTCCCTCTGTAGAGGATACTCAGTCGGGTGAATTGTTTTGTGGAGATACTTTATTTGCTGGTGGTTGTGGTCGATTATTTGAAGGTACGCCGACACAAATGGTTGATTCTTTAACAAAATTGCGTAATTTACCAGATTCTACTAGAGTATGGTGTGCCCATGAATATACTTTGAGTAACTTAAAATTTGCTTTAACAGTAGATGTTGACAATCAAGAGTTACAAAAACGCTTTCGACAAGTTACCTTAGAGAGAGAAAAATATATTCCAACGGTGCCTTCTACTATTAAAGTAGAAAAACTAACTAATCCCTTTTTGCGTTGGGATAGTTCTGGTATAAAGTCATCAATGGCTTTAGAAGAACCAGCAAGAGTGTTTGGACGTTTGAGAGGTATGAAAGACAATTTTTAATTGTTATTGTCTTTAAATCATAAATATCTGTAAATTGTGTGAGGAAAAAATGTCAAAAGGAAAAATACCCAGCCAAAGCGTTGGTAGTGCTGTCAAGCAAAAACGTGTAGTTAGGAACACGATAACTAATGTCAGGAAGAACAAAGGATCATTTAATTGGAGATATTTGCTTTTGGGCTTCGGCTTTAGCGGTATTGCCGTTTTTTCTTTAGCAGTTGGTGCTTTCTTAGCATTGTCTTTATCAGGAACACCTTTAAGTCAAGCACGTTTAACCGCCGAGGAAGAAGCTGTCTTTAATAACGAAGAGACAATTACTTTTGATAGTTTACAAATTCCTAAATTAAGTCGTCCTGTTAATATTCTGGTGATGGGTATTAAGGTTTTAACGACGGATGTGCCTCAAGAAGAATATGAAGATGTTGGTTATCATGCCCTAGTGAATTCTTTTGAGGGTTTATCTGACAGTATGTTGTTAATCAGATTTGACCCTAATCAAGATCATGTTAGTGTTTTATCTATTCCTCGTGATACAAAGGCAATGGTATCTGGTTGGGGAAGAACTAAAATTAATGTTGCTAATTACCACGGTGGCCCAGCTTTAGCCGCAGAGTCTGTTAGCAATTTATTGAATGATGTTAAAATCGATCGCTATATCAGAATTAATGTTCAAGGTATTGAAAAGTTTATTGATGCTCTGGGGGGTATCAACATGTATGTACCTAAAGATATGAAATATACCGATCACAGTCAACACTTATATATTAATCTTAAGGAAGGCGAACAAAATCTAGATGGAGACAAAGCGTTACAATTTTTACGTTTCCGTTATGATGCTTATGGTGATATTGGTCGAGTACAACGTCAACAAAGTTTTATGCGTGCTTTAGTTGAACAGGCTTTGAATCCTAAAACTATTTTACGTTTACCTGAAATTTTAGGGGTAGTGCGATCGCATTTAGATACTAATTTAAGCACAAATGAACTGATTGCTTTGTCAGGTTTTGCCGCTCAAAAAGATCGTTCTGATGTGAAAATGGTTATGTTACCAGGTAATTTTAATCAACCAGGAGAAGGGGAATTAAGTTATTGGTTACCTAGTCGAAATAAGATCAAAAACGTAATGGTCAAGCATTTTGCGGTAAAAGTTGAAGATGAAGAGCAAACTACTTACGAAGAATTTAATCCTCGTCGCTTAAAAATTGCCGTACAAACTAGAGAAGAGAATAGAGAAAATGCTCAAGAGTTAGTCAATTATCTTATCCTTAATGACTATCGTAGTGCCTATTTAGTCTTAAATTCCAATTCACAATCTCTATCAAAAACAAAAATTATTGCCCAACAGGGAGATAACTTTTCTGCTGCCAGACTTCGTTCTGAATTAGGCGTTGGTGAAGTTATTGTAGAAAGTACAGGAGTTTTAAATTCTGATATTACGATTCAAGTTGGACGAGATTGGGAAAAATCTCCTTTTAACCTTCAACAAGATGAAACTTTTCAAACGATTTCTTATGAAGAATAAATTATCCCTGAGAAAATAGATCACAAAAAGTCAATGTTTAATGAATCAACAAAAGACAAAGGTTTTTTCTTTGAAAATAGCTTTAACTTTTACCAAATATATATGTTTCTAAAGAACAAAATTTTGAACTAAATTTGTTGGCAAATTAATCAAATAATCAATGATGAATCTACTACTCAAAAAGAAAGCTTTTTTAAGCATAAAATAATTTATGATTCCATGATTACAATTTTTTAATATTTTTGCTGATTCCTCAATTGTCAATTCTAATGACTTGTACCTAGATATAATTCCCCAACTTGAGGATTATTTAGTAAATCTGTTCCTTTTCCTTCGATCGCATCTGTACCATTCTCTAGTACATAACCTCTGTGTGCCATCATCAGAGCCTTTTTAGCATTTTGTTCTACTAAAATTATTGCCTTACCTGCTTCATTAATCGCTTTAATTTGTTCAAAAACATTATTCACTAAAATGGGAGAAAGTGCCGCGGAAGGTTCATCTAAAATAAGCAAATCAGGATCTAACATTAAAGCCCTGCCCATTGCTAACATTTGTCTTTCTCCACCAGAAAGAGTACCCGCCCTTTGTTTTGCTCTTTCCTTTAATTTTGGGAACATAGTATAGATTAAATCCTTTTGTTTTTTACTGCTACCCGAAAGAATATAAGCACCCATTTCCAAGTTTTCTTCAATACTTAAAGTGGCAAAAACATTAACAATTTGTGGTACATAACACATTCCTTTACCAACAATTTCATTAGGTTTTAAACCCGCTATATTTTCTCCTTTAAAAATAATTTTTCCCTCATTGGGAGTGAGCAAACCAAAAATAGTTTTTGCTAAAGTGGATTTACCTGCACCATTAGGCCCGATAACAGTTACTAACTCATTATTGTCAATACGAAAATTAATTCCCTGTAAGATATTTAAGTCTTTTATATAGCCAGCATGTACATTTTCTACTTCAAGTAAATTACTCATTTGTTAATAATTAATAGTGGGTAATGGACAGTTAAATAATAGTTAGTAAAGAAAAAAATACTCTTTCAGAAATGGTTTAAATCCCCAAAAAGAAGAGGTTTTAAACCATATTTATTTTGTAAAGATTATCGGTGCATTCTTGAGTTTAATTTAATCTGGTATTTATGGATTAATTATCTTTAAGAAGGTGTTTTTTGTAGTTCAGGACGTTCTTCGGCTAAGATAGCACCTTCGACGGGGCAAACTTGCAAACAAATACCACAATCGATACAAGTATCAAAATCAATCCAATACCAATCCGTACCGATGGCATTTTTACCTGGTCCATCATGAATACAAGCTACAGGACAAGCTGAGACGCAATCTGCAACTCCTTCACAAACATCAGTTACAATGGTATGTGGCAATTTTCTTATCTCCTAGTTAATAATAATATATAATTCCTTTATATCGAGGATATTATACTTTAAGGAGATTCTCTTCTGCAATTATTGATTTTTTGGTTATTTAAAATCCTTGAATTATTCTAATAATCGTTCTACTTCTTCTGGGCAAAAACAGTTAAGTTTGTTTGAACCTTCCGCTACGTATCAGGTAGAAAAAAAAGTCCGTATACCTGATTTAGTTATGAGTCAAAATTTTTTAGAAAAATGGAAAAAACGTATTTACAATTATCAACAAGATCATCGCAATAATGATTTACAACAAGTTGATTTAATATCAGGAAATACCAATATTTCCGAATTAGAATTATTTGATCCTTTTGCGATCGAAACTCATAGCGATCAGTTTTATGATTTACCAAGTTATAGTTTAAGTAAAAGTTGTTTGTACTTTATTTTAGATACCCAATCTTCTTTGCTTTTATACGTAGGAGAAACAAAAAAATCACCTCAGCAAAGATGGATCAATCACGATTGTAAAAATTACATTCAACATTATATAGAATTACATCGTCAATATGATTTATCTGTGTTAATTAGAAGTGCTTTTTGGTGGAGTGTACCTGAGTCGAAAAAGTTAAGACAAAAGTTGGAAAAAGAGTTAATATTAAAGTGGCGATCGCCTTTTAATAAAGAATCTTGGCAATGGTGGGGACAGCCTTTTAAGTGAAACATTCCTGATAGAATATGTTTATAAAGCTATTACTTCGTAGATAGAAAAACGTTTTAAAGGAAAAGTCGGGAATAAAATGAAAGCGTATATGCTATCATGAGCCTATGACTATAAAAATAGTAGTAGATACCAGTGTGTTTGTTAGTGCCATAATTGGCAAAACTGGACCATCACGGGAATTAATAAGACGTTGTTTAAAAAACGAATATCAACCATTAATGGGAAATGCTCTATTTTGTGAGTATGAATCATTAATTGCAAGGTCAAATATTATTGAAAAATGTAGTTTGACATCCTCAGAAATCAGGACATTATTAGCCTCTTTTATGAGTGTAAGTCAATGGGTTTCTATTTACTATTTATGGCGACCTAACTTAAAAGATGAAGCTGATAATCATTTAATTGAATTAGTCTTAGCTGGTAATGCTCAATATTTGGTTACCAATAACATTAAAGATTTCCGAAATACTCAGTTATTATTTCCGAAAATTTCCATTATAAAACCAGAACAATTAATTAGGAGTTGATTATTATGGCTACTTTAACTATTAGATTACCTGACGATAAACACCAAAGATTAAAACAGTTAGCAAAAAATAGAGGAATGAGTGTTAATAAATTAATGGAGGAACTTTCAACAATCGCAGTAACTGAATTTGATACTTATAATCGCTTTAAATTAATGGCATTAGAAGGGGATACTCAGTTGAGTTTAAAGTTATTAGATAAACTCGATCAATTATAAAGAATAAGAGCCTTTTTAAAAGTGATCGCCTCCTATTATAAGTTCAAATCTACCTTATTACCAAGGATATAATTATTATTTGTCATTCTTTTTTTTAGTATTTTAATTCTCTTTTCTGGTAAAGGATGACTGTTAAAAAAAGCAATTTTATTCGTTAGATTATTTTCATCTTTTAACTTATCAAAAAAATCAGTCGCACCAGCCACATGACCATAATATTTATTTAATAATTCCAGACCAAATTTATCTGCATTTATTTCTTGCTTTTGTGAATATTGAGAATTAACAATTAAATTGGTTAAATCAGCACCCCCTTGTATAATCTCTCCTCCTCCAAAAAAGAAGGAAAATAGTAATCTCATAATCAGAAAATTACCTAATCCTCTCAAATGGTCTCGATTAGCAAAATGACCTATTTCATGACTGAGAACCATTACTAATTCATTTTCTGAATCCATTTTGTCTAAAAGTCCTTGATAAATAATAATTTGATCCCCTGGAATCGCCAGTGCATTGATTGTGTTCTCTTCCACATAAAATAATTGATAATCTCTTTTAGCAGGACTATTTTCTGGTAATTGTCTTTCTAAATCATCTAATAATTTATTGAATTTTGATTGAGTAACAGAGTCTGTATTCTCAATGTTTAATTGACTAGTTATTAACGACCCTAATTTTTGTTCTAATTCTATAGGAATAAAATTAATCAACTGATGAAATAGGGTAAATAATGTGATTATTAGAAGTAAAAAGAAACTGATAAATACTCCCAAAATAATCACTAATTGTCGATTATTTGGCTCTGGATTGCGATCGCTAATGGGAGAATGATAAGGCATAACAATAAAAATTAATCGCTACTTTTTATGGGACGGAAAGGATATAAGAAGTTAATTAAAGGATATAGATTACGAGACTGTAACCATAAACGTCCTTTACCTGTGAAGCGACAAACTAACCCTTCACCCCCTAAAATTCCTGTCTTTAAACCACGAAAAGACAGACCTCCTATCATTTCCACCTCATAATTTAAAGTATCTTCAAAGGCGACAATATATCCTGTATCGACAACATAATTATTTTCGATATCAATTTCGACGATCGCACCATAAGAACTAAACCACAAATCACCTTTTCCTGTAGCTTTTAATAAGAATAAAGATTCGCCACTAAAAAACCCTTTAAAACCTTGAAATTTAGTATCAATTTCAATATTTTCACCAGAAGCAACAAATCCCGAAGACTGAACAATTAAACCATTATTTCCATTTAAATAATAATGTTGAATATCACCTGGTACACCCGGAGAAATGTATAGTTCTCCACTACCCATTTCGGCGGTAAAATCACTTAAAAATAAAGATTCACCAGCGAATATTCTACCAACACTTTTCATAAAACCACCACGCATTCTCGATTTCATCGTAATCGATGAATCCATGGCGGCCATTCCTCCCGCTTCTACTACAACTTTTTGATTAGCTTGTAAATCTAAAACTAAAAAGCTATAGGCAGGATTATGTTCAATACGGTATTTAATATCTGATTTTTCTAGATCCATGATAATAATTAATAGTTAATAATGAATAATTAAGAGGAAATAATAATTTCCCCAAAAATTAATCAAGAAGTAAAAAATCTTAGCCTCTAGGAGGAAGTTGACTGCCAATTAAACGTCCAAAACCTCTAGCATTATGAGTTTGACAAAATACTTTTCCTCTTCCCACAAAACGACAAACTAAGCCTTCTCCCCCTAAAAATGCTCCTAACCAACTGCCTCCGGGTTTAGTAATGTTATAATCAAGACTTTTCTCAAAAGCAACAATATGCCCTGTATCAACGATATATTCACCATCCACATCTATTTCATAAATGCCACCAAATGAGCTCAAAATTACGGGGCCATTCCCTGTAATACTCAACCAAAAAATCGATTCTCCTGAAAAAACAGATTTGAAACCAGTAAAACCTAAATCTAAATCGACACCAGAAGCACAAGCTAAATAGGAAGAAGACTGAACAATCAATTCATTGTTCTGCATTTGGTAAACCATCATATCTCCCATCAAAGAAGGTGCTAAAAATATTTCTCCTTCAGGTTGATAGCAACGAAAAACACTGAGAAATAAAGATTCTCCCATTAACATTCGTTTTAATCCACCCATAATACCCCCTCCTTTTCCTTGTCTGAGGGTAGTACTAACATTAAGAAAATCACTCATTGCTACCATAGCACCTGCTTCGGCAATCAATTCTTCATTGGCTCCAAGAGTGATTTTTGCGATCGAACTATCAGGCTGTTGTAAAATATCTATATCCATAAGTTAATAATTAATTGTTAATTGCTAATTGTTAATTGTTAATTAATTACCGTACTTTCGGTCTTAAAAAACCGACTAAACCACTTACACTACGAGATTGGAGAAAAATAGTACCATTCCCCTTTAATTTATTAATAAACCCTTCACCAGAGGTTATGGAAGAAATTAAATTGCCCGATAATTTGATATTCATCTGAATTCCTTCGTCATAGGCAACTAGATGGCTATTATCAACTAAAAATTCTCCTCGAATTTCTTTTTGGGTAATGCCGCCATAACTACCAAATAATACTCGTCCACTACCTTTAAATTGCAGTTTAAATAAACCCTCTCCTGCAAACCAACTGGCAAAACCTGCCCATCTAACTCCCATTTTTGCCCCAGGAGTATGAGCAATATAAGCACCTGGTTGTAAACAAATAGTTTTATTATCTAGTTTGATTGCTTCTATATCTCCAATCATGCCTTGAGTTAAGATGACATTTAATGGGCGATTAGTTGTATTACGGAAAACGTTTACAAAAAGGGACTCTCCACCAAAAAACTTACGAATTAAACCAGAGAAAAAACCACCAGAAAACTCAGTTGTCATGGTAACATCTGCATCCATACTAACCATTGCCCCCGCTTCGGCAGTCATGTATTCTCAAGGCTCTAAAGTCAAGAAAATGGTAGCAAAGGCTGGGCGATAACGAATATCGTATTTCACGAATTGATAACCTTTTAATTTAACAACAAATAAGCGAATAAATAAACTGATAAGGACATTGTTGTGAAAAAAAGCATCATAGCTATGGCTCCTGAATCCACCAATATTGGCAGACTTTGAAGAACTGATATTTTCATTTCCAGAAATCTCCTAAGCTTATTTAACTTAATCCTTTAGCTAATAATTTGCAAGATAAATATCAATGATTTATGTTCTCAATTCTGAGTTCATAATGCTGATATATTTTACTTTATTATCAACAAAGGTTACTTATAGACCAATCATAATTCAAATATTTTGTCTTGATTGTTTCTAATTTACAAAATGATCAATTTCTATACATTCTTAAATTTTCCACATTCTAATACTTAATACGTCTGATGTGAATTAAAAACGACCTTTATTCTATAAGGATTTGAAGTATAGCTAAAAAGTGTTAATCTCGAATAATTAACCAAATGACAGGGGTTTCAAGAATTAATACGCATTAGACGTACTTAATATCTATAAATCAGAATGGGATTCGCTATCGATTGATAATTGAAGCATTATTATCAAAGAAATAATAGTTATAATTTTAAGTAAATAATATAGATTAGAGAAAACTTTTAGTTATGAAAATATTTCTTAAATTTTTTGGTCTTATTTGTTCTTTACTGGGTTTAATTGGATTTTTAATCATCCTTCCAGCATGGCAATTTGAGATTTTAGGAGATTGGAGGGTTATTTTTTTATCTGTGAGTTATTTTATCTTCTTTTTAGGCACTGTTGGGCGAGTTGTTCAATATGGAAAGTTAGCCAATCGTAAGGATGACAGACAAGTACAAGCGACTTCTGGACGTTTAGCTTCTTTGATAACAATTGCTGGTTTAATTAGTTTTCATTGGTTGAGTTTATATAGTTTTTCCCTTTCAAATATAGAATTTGACCCAGTTATCGATCGATATTTGATCTCCATTGGTATAAGCTTAGTTTGTGTTGGTATTATTGTTAGTCAAGTTGCAATTAATACTTTAGGTAAATTTTTCGATCGTCTTACCATCAAAACAGATCATCAATTAGTAACAGAAGGAATCTATAGTTTGGTCAGACATCCTATCTATACTAGCTATATTTTTCTTTTTCTCGGATTTTGTATTGTATTGCATAGTTTATCTGGCTTAGGATTATTATTGGCAACTTGCTTCACATGGTTTGGTAATCGTATTGGAATTGAAGAGCAAATGTTAGAAGAAAAATTCGGCAAGGAGTATCAGTCTTATTGTGATCAAACCAAACGCTTATTTCCATATTTATATTAGTAAGCATGAATTTTGTTTTGAGAGATAAGCAGTTATATTCAAAACTCTCTCAGCTCCTTTTCTCCTTTCTCCCTTCTCCCTTGCTACCATAATTTATCATTTTAAACTTGACGAACTGAACGGTTAGTTTCGATCAATAAAATAATTACAATTGTTATTTCTAAAACTAATATTATAGGGGATTCAGCTAATAGATAAGGATTTCAGGATTTAAAATTATTTTAAACTACAGGTGAATGCGATAATGCAGTGGCAGAATTTGTCTGATCGCTTATTGTGAAATTAGAAAGTTGAAACTATGATTTTAGAAGTCGCTATACTCAATGTTATTCAAGGACAGGAATCTAATTTTCAAGCAGATTTTAAAAAAGCTCAAAATATTATTTCCTCAATGTCTGGATACATTGAACATGAATTGCAACAATGTATTGAAAATTCCTCCAGATACATTTTATTGGTTAAATGGCAAACTCTTGAAGACCATACTGAGGGGTTCCGCCAATCAGATGAATATCAAGAATGGAAACGTCTTTTACATCACTACTACAATCCATTTCCCCAAGTAGAGCATTATCAGTGCCTATATTCCCAAAAGCTTGACACAAAATAATGCGATCGCATTTATCTTTTTCTTATTTAATATCAAATATTTTATAAATCGCAGAAGTAAGATAATAAAAGAACATATAACATTAAACTTTAATCAATAACTTTATGACCTCAATACCTAATATTTCATCGTGGGAAGGAATATTAAATATTAACTATCAGAAAAAAGCGAATAAAACTGAAATTAAATCTTCTTATTCTCGATCGCCTTTCAAAGTACAAAGTCCTTTTTATCCAGAAAATAATGATGTTTGCCATACCGTAATTATTCATACAGCAGGAGGAATAGTTGGTGGAGATACACTCACTCAAAATATTTATTTAGAAAATAATTGCCATAGTTTAATTACGACTCCTGCGGCGGGAAAGATTTATAAAAGTAATGGTAAGATTGCTCAACAAAATATCAAAATTAAAATAGAAAATAACTCTTGTTTAGAATTTTTTCCTCAAGAAAATATTATTTTTAATGGTGCTAAATACCAACAAAATTATAAGATTGAATTAGCAGAAAATGCTCATTATTGTACTTGGGAAATTGATCGTTTTGGACGTACAGCTAGAGGAGAAAAATTTACTCAAGGAGATTGGAAATCTAGTTGTGAAATTCGTCAAAATAATAAATTAATTTGGGTTGATCGTCAATGGCTAGCAGGAAATGAGGTCAATTGTCAGAGTATTAACGGATTAAATAATTATGCTATCTCAGGCAGTTTCTATTGGATGGGTTCACAAGTATCCTTAGAACTAGTTAAACAATGTCGTGAACTCGCTAACTCACATATTTCAAGGGGAGAAATAGGAGTTACTCAAGGAATTAATGGTGTAATTTGTCGCTACCGAGGAAATTCAACCGCAGAAGTCAAAAGATGGTTTATTGATGTTTGGGGGCTTCTCCGTGTACATTTTTTGCAAAAAGATAAAATTATTTCTCGAATTTGGCAAATTTAATTCGATTGATAAATCTTTCTAACGTAATTTAAATTGTTAAATACAGGTCTTTTTGAGAATAACTAAAAATATTTAAAACTCTTAATTATTAGATTAGCAATTGTGATTTTTAAAGCTAAATTCTAAGACTTTTACCACATCATTTTATCTTGATAGAAATTCAACTAATTTATTTAGTTTGAATAGTTGATAATTGAGCATTACTATAGTAATGACCTAAAATTTGTCGATAATCCACACCACTTTGGGCTAAGTATTGTGAACCCCATTGACTTAATCCTAAACCATGTCCAAATCCTCTACCTGAGACTTGTATATTGTTATTACTTAATTCGGCACGAAATAAAGTGCTACGCAAGTCTAATACTTTTCTAATTTGAGTTCCTTTAATATTTTTAGTACTTCGATCGCCTACAATTTTCATAGTAACGACTCTACCTTGAGGGGTCACTTTTTGAGGAACGAAGGCTTGAATATTACCAATATTACCAGCTAAACCTTTAATACGACTAGTGGATACTGTTTTATTCCAGTTAAAAACAGGAGAATAATGATCATAATCAACCACACCTCTGAGATAAGGTAAAGGAGAAGTCCAAATGTCTTCCACGTTTTCTGTATGTCCACCAGAAGCAGAATGAAAAACAGCAAGAATAACCTTATTGTTATAAGTCATGACTTGTCCTTTCGTGGCATTAACCGCTTGATGAGTAGTGGTATATTCACTTTTCAGTCCCTTATAAACTTGTGTTGTAGTCGTTGTATCAACATCATAAATACCATTTTTACTACTATTTCTTTTATATAATGCATAGGTACGTGCGGCGACAGCTTGTGCTTGTAAAGCATCTTTTGGCCAACTCGGTATGGCTTCTGCTCCCACCACACTGTATAAATAATCTTCTAAATCAACGTAGTTAATTGCAGTTACACCTTTGCCTTGTAATCTTAATAATACTCTTCCTCGATACCAGCGATCGCCAATCCAAACAACACCATCACCACTAGGTTCTACCCATAAGCCATTAGACTTCCATTTATCAAGATTGACTGCACCATTTTGAACTTGAGAAACGAAAGAGTTCATACCTGCGACTTGCCCTAAGATTTTTCCATTTATATTCTTAACGACGGCGGGAGTGGAACTACCTATCTGTATATTTTTAACATTTTTTTTAATTGCAACCCTTAATTCTAATGCAGCTTGTGCAGGAGAAATAAACATCAACCAAAGTATAGAAACAAAACTAAGCCGAGAAATTCCCTGTAAAATGATTTTTTGCCACATAATATTTGGTGAATATGTACTTAATAAATACTTCTTCACGATACTAACAGTTTTTATCTCAAATAGTCATTGAGAATTCACGACTCGCAAATGCATTGAATGGTAAAAACTTGATGAAAACTGATCAAATTCAATTTTGATCTTTTTGCATTTTTAAATTCTATACTCTGCATTTGAGTGGTGGCATTATAATTAATAATGAATCATTATATTTGAACAGCCACTATTTATTGTCAATGACCAAAACTTATCGAGTAACTATTAATAATCGACAGAAAAACACAGTAGAAACCGTTGAAGTACCAGAAGATAGATATATTTTGAATACGGCAGAAAATCAAGATGTAAAACCGCCTTTTGCTTGTCGTAATGGTGCTTGTACTACCTGTGCAGTAAGAGTTTTAAAAGGAGATTTATATCAACCTGAAGCCATGGGCTTATCTCCAGAATTGCAGAGTCAAGGTTATGCCTTATTATGTGTTTCTTATCCTCGTTCTGATTTGGTTGTAGAAACTCAAGACGAAGATGAGGTTTATGAGTTGCAGTTTGGACGCTACTTTGGCAAGGGAAAAGTTCGTTTTGGTTTTCCCATTGAAGATGAATAAATTACACAAGGGTAAAGTTTTCTATAGCAAAACAAGGCTTTAAAGCAATTTTTTAGGAAACAGTTAAGAATGAATAATTAGGGAATAGAATAAGTGTTGTCAAGAGGATTGCTAATCATTATTTTGTGTCTACTGTTTTTCATTGGAGCTTGTCAATCTCATCAAATTCCTAAAGGATTTCCTGCTACTCTCAAGAAAGTGGTCAGCGCACAGACCATCGAAGTTATGATCGAAAATCAGACTTATAAGTTAAGATTAACAGGTTTAAATGCTCCTTCTTGGTCTCAAAAGCCTTGGGGTAAAGATGCAAAGCAATTTTTAAACCAGACTTTGAATCATAACTCTTTATCCATCGAAACTGATTTAAAACAACAAGATAAATTTGGTAGATTACAAGGATATGTTTGGTATGAAGAAAAATTAATTAACGAACAATTAATAGAACAAGGATATGCGATAGTCAATTTAACCTATACTGACGGTAAATACGATCAACAATTACTAAATGCTCAAAATTATGCTCGCATTATGGGCAAAGGCATTTGGAATCCAGAAAAACCTCTTAAACAACTCAATTCATCATCTCAAACTTCTAGATAATAATGAGCAATAATTACCACAGCATCGAGCAACTCCTTGATATTGCAGTACTCGCAGCCCGTGCAGGAGGCGTAGTCTTACAAAAATATTGGGGTAAACAATTAGATATACAACAAAAAGGCAGAATTGGAGACTTAGTTACCCAAGTTGATAAACAAGCAGAAAAGCAAATACTTCAGGTAATTAAAAGATATTATCCCCAACATAAAATTCTGGCGGAAGAATCAGGTAATTTTGGTCTAGAAGATAGTGAATATTTATGGGTAATTGATCCTCTTGATGGTACGACAAATTATGCCCATGGTTATCCACAAGCTGCTGTATCCGTAGGTTTATTAGTTAATGGTGTTCCCACCGTAGGGGTCGTTTATAACCCCATGACCAATGAATTATGGTGTGCAGGAGAAGGATTGGGTGCGACGTTAAATAATATACCAATTAAGGTTTCCACCACCGATAAATTAATTAATAGTCTTTTGGTAACAGGTTTTGCATATGATCGAACAGAAGTAGAAGACAATAATTATGCCGAATTTTGCTATCTAACTCATTTAACTCAAGGAGTAAGAAGGGGAGGTAGTGCTTCTGTTGACTTGTGCTATTTAGCTACAGGTAGATTAGATGGTTATTGGGAAAGAGGTTTAAGCCCTTGGGATTTAGCCGCAGGAGTTGTAATTGTAAAAGAAGCAGGAGGAAAGATTACCGCTTATGATCAAAAAGAGTTTGATCTCGATAGTGGCAGAATTTTAGCAACCAATGGTTATCTACATTCTCAACTAAGTCAAACTTTAGAGAAAACACCTCATTCTTCAGCCTTTTCTTTTACTGACTAGACAAAATTAATCACTAAAGAGAGTTGATCTAAACAATTATTTGCTCAAATAAAGAACAATTTCTCATAAAATAAAATTATAATCTTTGCAAGTATAAAATGAGGATAACAGATTTATTTTCAGAACTTGGTATGACTTTTTGTCAACGATTCTCTATCCATAAGTTAGATAGTAAATCTGAAAATATTAATAACTAAAAATAAAAAATTATCTGTGTTCCTTGAGAAGAACCACGGCTATGCCCATGGGATGAATCACGGTCAGGGTTTAAAAGGGAGCAGGAGA
>JAAHTG010001279.1_pt1 | contig 17610 bp, 28 predicted proteins | sample 6116081 | NCBI WGS metagenome assembly JAAHTG01 (sample SAMN13939989, study PRJNA603662) | sponge metagenome | isolation source: marine sponge | host: Mycale hentscheli | place: New Zealand | collected 2005 | reverse complement strand
ATCGAGCAGTCCGTAATCGCTTGGATCAATTCCGATAGCTGCCTGCGCTGCTGCCTGGTTGGCAGATTGAACCAGGTCTCGCCCGGTTGCGCCGCTGTCAAAGATTGCCGAGACTGGAAACGAGAAAATTCCCATCAATTTTGCTCCTCATGTTTTGCCAGGGCGTGAATCATGCGGTCGCAGAGCACAACCATTTTCTCGGAGCTTTTGTGGAACTCCGCCTGCCAATCATCGCGTTCTTCACGATGGTCGATCAGTATCGCTTTAATGGTTTCCCGGTTTTGCGTAGAGATTTTTTCAAATCGACCCAGGACGTCTTTGCCCAGGTAAAACAGCAGGGCAAACAAAATTGTGATTGTGCCGATGGCAAGCCCGGCGTCAAACGGATTAGTGATTGAACGCACGTCAATCGGCTCAACCTGGCAAAGAAAATATGGCAGCACCTTAGCACCCTTTCATTATTAAAAAAATTGCTGCAAGTGCCGCCGAGCTTGCAAACATATAAAACGCTCTTTTATCCATAAGTTTTGATTGGTTCAAGCTTTGGCATTGACATACCATCAGGCGCGTAAATTACGAACGTATTGCCTGGATAAGTTACAATTTCGTCCAGGCAATCCATCCAGTTTGACATACCATCCTGGTTCCATTGCTCCCCCCAACTGTTAATCTGGTAATCACCCCAAAGCACCGTTGAATGCCCGCCCAGGCTTCTGCCGCGATATTCTTGCGGGTTCTCCTCATCGAGCGATTCTTTCCAGGCGACTCCTGTTTGAACTGGCAAGCCCGCGCCCAGCGCTTTTCTGATTTCTTGTGGATTGTTCGTGGGCGTTGCGGAAACCAGCTTAAACGGGAACGAGTCAGTTTTCGGGCGAGTGTCGTAAGTTTTGGTGTCTGGCCAATAGCGTTCTAAACACATTCCATGAGAAGTAGCTACCAATTGACCGCCAGACAGTGTCGAGCCTCGGTCGCCGCGAATGCCGTCGTATTGTTGGGCGATAATGTATCCACACATCGCCGAGAAATTTAAAACCCGGCCTGTTGCCAGGAAATAACAAATTTGGAAACACTTAGCCAGGGATTGCCCCTGGCAACTGCCAACCGGCCCCTGGTCAACGACATTTACAATTGCCTCCGGGGCGTTAATTTTGTCGGCTGGCAAATAGTCGGAAGACACTGCCAGAATTTGCTCCGGGGTAAATCGGCTGTTAAGAAGCATTTTGTCTTTGTCTTCCAGGTCGATGCAGTAGCCAAAGGTTCGTTCGCTCATTTTAAGCTCTCCGCAATTTCGTTAAATGCTTTATACCAATCGGCTTTTGAAAATTGCCGCTGCTCCTGGGACTCCTGGAAAGCCTGGCCGACAGCTTGCCGCCAGGTCGCCCATTGTTTGCAAGTTTCAACATCCGGGCATTGCATGTTCTGAGCTTGCAAGTTTAACCAGGCAAACACGTTTGTATTCGGGCTGTCGTCATTCTCAGAAGTAACTGATTTTAGCGTCGGGCGTCCGTATAGGAACTCAGCAGCCTGGCGATGATGCGAGGCAACTAATTCCCTGGTTACTTTGTCCAGGGGAGCATTGTCGGCGCTTGCTTGACCAACCAGGTATTCGTTCGCAACAAGGGGAGCGTCTGTTTTAGGGCCAACCCCAACCACATTTAATTTTGTGGTTTCATAAATATTTTTCTCAAAATCAATCGCCCGCACGTCTAGCCAGATTTTCCCTGGAGGAATTAGCCAGGTAAATTTTCCAACCTGGATAAGCTCAACTGGATCCCGGTTAATATCGTCGGCAAAAACAGACACGTTTGCTGCCTTGGTTTTAACCGTTACCAAGGTTTGCTTTTCAATAACTGGAGCCGACGGTGTTCCAGGAATCACCGCCGAGTCAATTATTTTGCCGCTGCTGTCAACGAGCTCGGTCGTTACGACAACTTTCTCTGTCGACATGACCGTAGCCTCGCCAACTTCAACCTGAAGCTGTGCGAAGGCTGACGAGGTCAAAAGCAGTAGGGTTAGGATTGAGTTTCTAAAAGTATTCATAATGTTGCCACCTGTTTAAATGTTTACCTGGTTGAAAAACAATTACCGATTTCGAAAAATCGAGAACAGACGACTAAACAAGCCAACACGCTCTCCGCTTGCTCTGCGCTGCTGCCTGGCTTGTCTTTTGCTGTAGTTGCACGCCAGGAAAGCCTGGACGCCGGAGGCGACACAGCCCCAATTGACGCTTCCACGTTGCCGACGGGTTTTGTACTCGGCAAAAACTTCCCGGGTTTCGTATGTTCGAACGACTGGAACCATTTCCGTTTCCTGCCATCGCTTAACAACCGTACTGCTGGTTCCCATTAACCGAACGGCAGGACGGCATTCAACACAGTCCTGGGCTTTCGATGTCTCCGGGATAATTAAAAACGTTGCCAAAATCAGTAAAAAAATCGTTGTTTTCGTTCTCATCGTTTTGCTTTCAGTTGGGTTTTTTTGTTGCAGCGTCGCGGCCATTCTCCGGCCAATATAAAACAACCTGGGGGGTTGCCTCCTGGTGAATTTCTACTTTATCAGAAAATAAACCAAAATGCTTTCCAAGCAATTCTAGGGCTTTGTTTTTGTCGCTAAATTTACACAGAGTAATTCCATTGTCTGGGTCAATTTTTGCGATATTTACAAGCTGTTCGATGACGTGCTCCGCTTTAAATTTCAAAGATCCCGCAATTTGTTGGGTTTGTTGGCTAATTTCGGTCGTAATGTCCTCTTTTGTTAACAGCCTGGAGCCCGTGTTTCTGGCGGTTTTTGGTGAGTAACCTGCTCGGATAGCTGCCTGGGTGGCGTTACAATCGACGACAAATTCCTGACAAAACCTTTTTTGCTTTGGAGTCATTGGTGGAGCTTTCGAAACAAATAACCGTGTCGCCGAACGCTGGGCCGCAAACCGTTGCTGCGGGATCCCAGGCCGACATTCTGATTTATGGAGGAGGAGCCGGAGGAGGTAAAAGTTTTTACCTGGTCAACGAACCCTTGCGACATATTAACAACCCTGGCTTTCGAGCGGGCATTTTTCGCCGAACTTACCCCCAAATTCGCGGCCAGGGTGGCATCTGGGACGAAGCCAGGCAAACCTACCCTCATTTTGGTGGAAAGATGCGAGAGGGTACTCAATTGGACTCTGTTTTCCCGTCGCAGGCAAGCATTGCGTTTTTGCACTGTCAACATGAGAAAACAAAATATGATTACCAGGGACACCAATTTGGCTACCTGGCATTTGACGAGCTTACCCATTTTACCGAGTCGCAATTCTTCTATTTGCTTTCCAGAAACCGGACTACTTGCGGCATCCGCCCGTATTGTCGAGCCTCCTGCAATCCAGACGCGGGCTCCTGGGTAGCTGAATTCATTAGTTGGTGGATTGACCAGGACAGTGGATTTCCTATTCCTGAGCGAACTGGGGAGCTCCGGTATTTTGTCCGCGAGGACGACAAAATGGTATGGGCAAGCGATCCAGCGGAGTTAGTTGAATTGTATCCTGACTACGACGTCGACGATTTGCTTTCGGTTACGTTTGTTCCGGCAAGTTTGGACGACAACCCGGTTCTCCTGGAAAAAGATAAAGGCTACCGCTCCCGGTTGCGAGCTCAACCCAGGATCGAGCGAGAGCGATTGGAGCGAGGAAACTGGAAAGCCGCCGAAGGAGCCATAATTGATAAAGCCTGGCTAAAGCGGTACGAAATGGCTGGGAAAACCATTCAATTGTTTTACCACGGCGAGCTTTTAGAGCTCCAACCTGACCAGTTGCGAAGGTTTGCCACCGTTGACACAGCAGGGACAAGTAAAGAAAAGGCGGCGGAGCAACGAGGGGATCCGCCAAGTTATTCGGTCTGTGCCATCTGGGATCATTTCCGCCATCGAGACAATGTTTCGAACTTCGATGTTCTAATCCTTCGGCACGTTTGGCGGGGACAAGTCGATTGGAACGATTTAAAGCGCCGGATTCCCGAGGTCATTCGAGCCTGGGACGTCCCGGTCTGTGTAATCGAAAACGCCCATTACGGGCAACCCCTGTCAATGGAAATGCGAGGTCAAAACACAAAGCTCGTCGGCCCCAAAATACCTGGCATGGACGACACTTCCAGGGGCGCAAAGCTAGAGCGTGCAATTGCCAGCGGATTCCTTAGTCGCCTGGAGGACACTGGTATTTGGATTCCCGAGCGAGAAGCCGCTCCCTGGGTCAACGCTTATGTTTCTGAACTGACAAGCTGGACGGGCTTACCGAAAGAAACAAGCGACCAGATAGACGTGTCAAGTTACGCCGCGTTTCATGTGAGGCAAATGTCGCAGGGGTGGGGTGGCCCAATCAATCTAAATTAAGATTGGGGCAGCCCTTTTCAATCCATTCGTTGATATGCTCCGGCCTCCATCGACAGCAGCGGCCCAAGCGAATCGCAGCGGGCATTTCTCCCGCTCGCTGCTTTCGGTAAACCGTCTCTACGCCAATCGAACACATTTCTGCGACTTGACGGACGTTTATTAGGTTTTGGACTGTACGTTTCCCTGGTTCGTTTTCCATTTTTTTCCGTTAACTTAATTGTTGCTTGGCTCTATTCGACTTTTGGCAATAGGTTTTTGGATTTTGTAAATATCGTCGTAAACCAGTACCGGGGAATTTGATTCCTGAAATTGAATTGAGCCGATGATGTTAAAATGCAAATGCTCCCAGGCGTCTTCCCTGGGCATATCTTCACAAAGATTATCCATGATTTGCGAAACGCTATAAACTGCCCTTAAATAGTCGTCGTCGTCCGTGTTTGCAAATCCCAGGATACAATCATCGAACCCAGTTAGCAGTAAACAAATTAAACCGCCGGTGTCGCAAGAGCTTCTTAACAACTGGTAACCGTCGCCCTGGTCGTATCCGTAAATTGTCATTCCGTAAGTCCTTTTTCGTTGGTCGGCAATTGGTCAATTGGTCGTAAAACAGATTGAGGCACAAAATAGCAAAGTCTCCCGTCCTCTTTAGCTGTGCGCTTCCATTCTTCTCTTTGACCGTGCGCACCAATTATCCATCCGTGGCATGTAAAAACGATATTGTTTTCTTCATTTCGGGAACCCAAATTTCCAGTCACCAGGATAAACGGCCTTGTCAGTGCTTCCTCTGTTTCCGCGCACTTGACCAATAAATGTCCGCCGTAGTGAACCGTGTGCCGAATCTCAACTTGAAACTCGCCGCCGAGGTCGCCCATGTGAAAGTTTTTTAAATGCGGTTTCCAATGCTTGTTAAGCAATTTCGCAACCGCATATTCTCCCAGAGCTCCCTCCGCGTGGATCCCCCAGGCGCTTTTTTTCGGCGTAATTTTACCCGACTTTCTTTTGTCCCGCTCGTTTACGACATGACGCATAATGCCAGCCTGAGCCGCGTAAGCTACCTCAGCCCAGGTAAGTATTATTTGTTTTTTCATTTCTAACCTTTTCTTTCTGCTTACCAATCCGAAAATTCTGAATGATAGTTATGAGGCCGATAGTCATTTTTTAAAAACTTAAAGAGCTCCGCTTTTTGCTCGTTCAGCCCAATTGAATTCACCTGGCACATTGTGTTTTCATCAAATTCCAACATCGGCTTTGCCTGGTTCATTTTCTTTTGAAAGTCAATCGGCTTGGTATGTGCTTTTCCCTCCTGGCATTTACACGCAACCATCACCGTCTTAATTCTCAAATCCTCCTGGGTAACTTCCTCCCTGGGCGTTCCCTGGTATGACCTCGGGCTGTAGACCTCAATCACCCCCCGGTCGCCGCATTTATTGCACCTGGCTGCAAGCAGCGAACAATCATCCCAACCTGGCTTTATCAAATCTTTTAATAATTGCTGCCGCAAAAGTTCCTTAATCTGGCGAGTAATAACCACAACCATAGCGGCAGGCGAATAGCCTCTTGCCTCCATGAGCTCTTTAATTTCGTCATCGCTCAATGCGTTCGCCGCCGACGTCAGGCTGTCCTGGTCAACTTCGGGGTTTGCAATTCTTGGCACTTTGCTCTCAATAACCTGAGCAGCGTTATCCACCCGGCAGGCGCTCCACCTTTCCCTTAATTGGTGAACAGTCGGGAACCTATCCAAATCGTTTCTACAGCGTTGGCAAGCACTGATAAATTGGTCGTCTGTCCATCCGCTAAATTCTTCCCAATAAAGAGCGGTCATCATTTCGGTAAGCTCTGCGCCGGTCGCAATGGCTGTTTTCGCAAGCTCCATTTTAAACTTTTGGTGATCCATCTTTCACTTCTTTCCAGTTTGCATTTGTAATTTCGACCACATCATTAAAGTAAGAACCCAATTGTCTCTTTGCGATTAAGATTGCAAAACCAATGTCAGGCGCTTTAACCAGGACGCACGACTCAGAACCTCGCAATCGAAACAAAAATTCAATCATCACCTTCCCCCCCCGGCGTCCAATCATTGAGCATTTCGGCCATTCGCTTTTCTTTTATTTGCTGGAAAGTTTTCGGTTCTGATTTTTGAGAGCGTAAAGCTTTTTCTCCGTTGCGGCGAGACCAACCTCGTAACGCCGCCTTCCAATCTTTCATTTTGTTTTTGCCGACTTTCCAGCCATTGGACTGGTAAAAATCAAAGAAGTTTCCAGGGTCAACATTTAAGCCGCGCTGGTCGGCGTAGCTTTCAATTTCATCAATAGTCGGTGGCTTAAATCGCGTCGCCCTCTCCTCTCTTATCTTCTCGTCTCCTATCTTCTCCTCTCTTATCTTCTCCTCTCCTCTAGGGTCACATTTGGGCATCACTTGCCCGTCATTGCGAGTTTCTGCGAACTTTTTCGCAACAGCGGGCAATTGTGGTTTTTGTGGTTCAGATAAAGGCTCTGCATCAACAAACTCTGGTTTGGATTCAATGATCCATCCAACGCCTTTTAAATGTCCCAGGGCAATCTCTAGCGTTTTCTGTTTCAGCCCAAGCTTGAGCGCCAGGTGTCCCAGTGGCATCGGCTCGCCCGAGCTCTTGCTTAACCGTCCTCGACGCTCTATCGGAAGCCCGGCGTTCATTTCGACTAACATCATAAAGACGCCGTAAGCCATAACCCCGGCGTCGCCCAGGGCCAATAAGTCCATCCTCCCTGACGACTGGGGATCCACCGGCCCAAAATAGAATTTCATGCCGCCCTTTGGCCGATGGCTTTTCCTGGGACTTTCAAAAATTTCCCAATTATGAATTTCCAACATTTCGCTCTCCTAAAAAAACGAGCCCTGGATTACCTCCTGAGCTCGCTAACAATTAGTGGCGAAAAATACCAATTCTTTTTCGCCACTAAATTTTCTTTTCAGCACTTTACGTGGTTTTTCACGACTCTTTTGCAAGAAATTAGTGGCGAAAAATACCAATTCTTTTTCGCCACTAAATTTCCGCCTTTTCTTTAACAAACCTCAAAACGGAATGTCGCCAGCGTCATATTCCTTTTTCGCCGCTTCTTTCCCCGGCTTTCCGGGCTTTTCCTTAGCCGCTTTTTCCCGGTCGTCGTACACGTTGATCCAAGCATTTTCGTTACTAACCTCCGTTCCGTCCTTAAAGACAATGTGGGAAACCTCATTGTCAAGCTTGCCTCCCAGGCGACCGTTGTTGTCCCAAAAAGCCGAAATCGCCTTGTAATTGTCCGAATTCTTGCTCTTTGCAACAATCCGCAATACTGGTTTTTCTCCGCCCATAACTCACCTAACGCTTTCTGGCCAATCTGACCGGCTTGTGTAATTCTTAAAGAAATCAATTATCCTCTCGTAATCGCTTGCTTCCAGGGCGGCCAACGATATGCCCTTGTGAGCAACGATCCAGTCCTCCATTTCCTGAAAAGTTTGAAACGCATACTTAGCGAATTCAAACATGTCGACGGCCAACTGGCTTTTCGGTTGCCCATAACCCAGGCCGCTCTTTCTTAGGACGTGTGGCGTCGGGGAAGGAGCGTCAACTGGCAAGTCCTCGCCTGCGTAAATGTAAAACCCAAGACCAAACAAACCCAGGCATTTAACCAGGCATCGCATTTTCGCGTCGCAAATATCCCGGCTCGTTGGATCCGGTTTTGCCATGTTCTTATAGCCGGTCATCACGGGCAGAAACATCACTCTGCTGCATTCGCCAATCGTAACAGTACATTCAACCGAAGCTGTACCGTCCGGCATGCGCCGATGACAGTTTCCATCAAACTCTTTGAAGTCAAACGTTGCCTGGGGGTAATGCTCCATCAAGATCCCCCAAGCCCACGCCCAGGAAAGATAGCTGCATCCGTTTTTTTCTTTGACCTGGTCGGAGCAGTCTATTTTGCTCAAAACCTTCCAGATCGACGCCATCGTTGGCTTTGCCTTTGCTGTCATAACTTGCCACCTAATAAAAAGAGAGCCAGGAGAAGCTGACACAGCGGGCGGAGAGAATTGCCCTACCTCCCCTGGCTCAATGTTCCAAAAATCTGTGTCGCTTCAAACCTTAGCGACTTCGTGGACGCAGTCAAGTCTACAATTAAAATTTTGTTACCAATGCTTGCACGCTCTCAAAGTATTTTTTTATTTTGGACTTTTTTTCGATTTTGTTTCCAATATTATAGCTGCGTTGACGAACAGTATTGTAGAAAGGGCGAAGTTTACAACACGACACCTTAACCCAGGGAGAGAAAGATGAAAGTCAAGCCAAAAAGAAACTTTTGGAAAGTTGAAGCAAAGGAGGGCGGAGACTTCGGAGCTCGGTTCAACAGCATCGCTACCGAACTATCTTACGCCCAGGCAATCCGGGAAGCTGAGAGATACGCCAAACTTTATCCCGACGAGGACATTCGAATTACCGAAATCGTCGGAGTCGTCTGGCGAAACTTCTAAGCGACGCAAGAGCAGCAGGGGGTTCGCCCCCTGCTTTTTTAACACACTTTAAAAAGGGGATCACAATGCAAAACACGACACAGCAAAAACCGGCTTACATTGAAATTGTTCATCCGACTCACACTTACCTGGCTACAGTTCACGAGCTTGGCCAGCTAGAGAGGTACTGCTCAGACGTAGTTGAGTTCGGCACGCCTTTTCGGATCGGAAACATTGAGAGCTACGGCGACCTGGACATCACTGACCTGGTAAACACACTAAACCGCATTGGGCGATACGGAACCTACGACAAAACGCTTGCAAAGAAAAGCTAGGCGGAGAGCTACGCCAGCGTTCACTTAATTAAGGTGAACACCCAGATTAAGAGCCTGGCAGCCAACAACAACACGCTTTTTCGTTAGTAAAATTCTTTTAAAATTTGTCTTGGCCGTTCACTTAGCAAGGTGAACAAGTGAGCAAGGTGAACGAACCTACGACCTGCAACACTTAACCAGAAGGAAAGCAATGACTTATTCCCTGCTAACAATAAATGGAACCTGGACTTGCATGTACACCGGCGACCCTGAAGAAGCCAGGGAGCACGCAAAAAAAATCGGCGCTAAGATAATTCGTTTTTACATCGACGGACGTTACGTTGGTGAGGTTGTGTAAGAAAAAAAAACAAAAACTTTGGACTTTCTTTTGATTTTGTTTCCAATATTATAGCTGCGTTGACGAACAGTATTACAAAGAGGCGGGAGTAAACAAAACGACACTTAACGAAAGGGAGAGCAAAATGGAAGACCGAAGCAAAGCTGGGCTTTCTGACCAGGCTGCACTGAGGCGTCTGGGCAATGTCGAGGCAAAGCTCAAAGAATACGTCACGCTCGCGAGGGCGAGGGCTTACAAGGCAGACCAAGAGCCTACCCTCCACTTCGACGGAGTCCTCGACGAGCTCGACATAAACGTTTCTCTGAGAGCCAGGCCAGACCTACACGACTGGCTCCAAAACTACTTCGAAGCTTGCTGCGAGCGAAGGATTCTCAAGCACGAGTTAGACCAAGAGAGTCAAGAGGAATGGAGGGCTGCGATAGAAGAATCCTACGAGGGCTGGGGAACAATGCCTGGCTACTAGCCACGCAGAGGCGAGTTTCTAACACGACACCTTAGCAAAGGAGACGCAGATGAAAAACGAGACCTTCAAAGCCTACTTAGAAAAAAACTACGACGCCGGGGGGCATCACCTTTACGAAACACGAACGGAAGCGGAGCTTAGGCTTGAGTTCAAAACCAAGTTGGAAATGAAAGCCTTCTGCAAGCGAAAAATCGAGCAGGCTCTCGAACATCGCTGGGGAGAGGACACAGACCCCGAGCTCGCGGCCTACGAAAGGTTTAACAAAGATTGGATCAACTGACACCAACGCTGACACGACACTTAACAAAAGGGAGAGCAGAATGAGTACACGAACAAAAACAATTAGGTTGAAAAAGGCAGTAGCTCACATTCACAATTCAAACGATGTGGAACAGCAGTACGGCTCGGTTTGCGATGCTGATGACGCCTGGGACACAGCAGGTTTTATCCTCTGGTGGATTTGGGCCAGGTCGGTCGACAGCCCCACGGCTAACTGCGACGATCAAGCTTTTGCTGAAAAATTGGAAACAAGCTATCGCTGCACAACCCGCAACTTAACCTTCTACAAGTTTAATCTTACAGATAGCCTTGCAGGAAAAACGCTAACCCTGGCAGTTAACGCTGAAAAAACTTTAGTCTGGGCTGCAATTAACTGACCTTTACATACACTTAGCTGCGTACTAACATTCACCCTGCGGCAGTTGCTTTTTACACTTTTTTCTGGAGACACAAATGAAAAACGGTAACGGAAACTTTGTCATTGTAATCACTGAGACGGCGGTTGTAATTGAACACCTGGTTGACACGAACCCCTGGGATGTTGCAAAAAAAATTCTAGCCGGTCACAACACCAGCCTGGTTGAAGTCGTAACTTTTCCCGAGGCTGAAGGGCTTCCAGGGATTTGCGGTCTGATTGCAGAGGAAGGTAAGATTGAAAATCTTTATGTTAATATGGTTGCCTCGGCATTTTTCCACAAAGCTTTTCGTTCTGAACTTGATTTTAATGATTTCATTGCTGGGCCGATGGTAATTTGCCTTAACGATGCGAGCTTATCCGGGTTGCCGTTTACGCAGGAGTATCTTTGCCTCGCCCTTCAACTTTTAGGAGATTTTTTTCGTGCGAAAGACTTTGAATCAAGCACTTCTGAGAGCGTTTAAGCAGTCGAAACTGTCGGCTTATGCAGTCGGCCAGGCGAGTGGTCTGGCTCCGACAACAATTACTCGTTGGAAAAACGGGGAGTCTGAAATCTCGTTAAAGACTGCTGAACTAATTGCCGACTCCATAAATTACAAACTTACTTGTTCCTCTCGGAGAAAATAAAAATGTTAGTTTTGACCAGACGAGTCGATGACAGCTTTACGATTGGTGACGACATTACAATTAAGGTAGTGCGGGTCGCCGGTAACCAGGTGCGAATTGGAATCGACGCCCCAAACAGTTACGACATCACTCGCGGGGAAATTAAGTATGAGCACGGACAAAAACCAGCACCCATACGCAAAAGAGCGTGATTCGGTAGTTGCTGGACTCCAGGAAAAGCTGTGGAAAGACAAGCGAGTCCGCAGGAAGTTCTACAGCGGTTTTTTGATTGATCTTTTGGAGTGCGGGCGCGACGAGCAGGAAGCTCTTAGCCTGGCGGTCGAGGCATTGCGAGAACCTGAAGGGCCGGACGCTTATAATTCCCTGGCAGGCATGGCGTTGATTGCGAAGGGTTTCTATGTTCCCTGGAACGAAGAATAAACTTATTTACTCTGAGCTCCTGCCTCTTGCCCTGGCCAACAACAACGACGGCCAGGGGAGGCACTGGGGGCGAAGTAATAAAACCAGGCAATCGTTTGAACGTCAATTGAGAGCCCTGGGGCTTGTCCGTGACCCGTTTGAGTGCCAGGTCTCAATTGTCGTTACTAGGCAGTTGGGAAAAGGCCAGCGGCTTTGGGACGCCGACAGCGTAGGTCGAGGGAATGCGAAACAGCTAATTGACAGCCTGGTCGCCGTCGGATGGTTTTTTGACGACTCGCCGAAATACATTGAGGATTGTTTTTTTACCCAGGATTCGACTCGCCGATCTGACGGCCCAGCAACCAGGATTGATATTTATGCCGAGTAAAGAACGAACTATGCCGACTGAGCTTTTCATTGAGCTCTGGAATCAAATTGGCGACCTGGGGCAGATTGCCAGGCGATGCGGTCGAAGCAAAGCGTCCGTCGTTGCCAGGGCTGAACAATTAGCTTCTGTTGGGTTTGAGCTCCGTAAAATCGACGGAACGACAAAAGCAAAGACAAATATTTATTTGCCAAGCGAGGAAACTATTCGAAAGGCTTGTTTGGAAATTCGAGCAAAAAAAGCAAAAGCTAAGTGGGCGGAGGGTCGGGGTTCATGCACCTAGTTTTTCCGCATCCAACCCACTCTTTCGGCCCTTCAAATTTCCGTCCGCACTTGCAAGTCCTGAGCCCGATGCTTGGCTGTGACGGCAACGCAACGCCTAGCTGATGCGCTTTTAGCTTGTCAGTTTGCCAAAAGACGTCGCATCGCTTACAGCAGAGCTCTGGCTGCCCAGAGGCGTAAGGCTCGATTGAGCATTCCCTGGCAAATCGCTCGCATTCATAAATCGCGACGTTTTTTTTGTGCCGTTGCCCGCAAAGCTTGTTCAATTTGTAGTCGATGACCGCTCCCCGGAATTGACCCGGGCAGGGGAATTTTGCGTTTAAGGCGAGTGCTTTTTCTTCGCGAGTGGCGGACATATATCTTAACTCCAGCATACATAACCAGGAACGGAGAAGCCAGGATAAGTAAACACCAGGCAGTTTTTGTTTTAAGGATCATCGCCCCCTCCTGGCGGGGGATCCCCACCTCCACCCCCACTATCGCCGCAAGGGTCAAAATCACTGTCGCAGTTGGTCGTCGTTGTCCCGCAAGTTTGGCATTCTACATTTGTAATTTTTATTGATTTTTCACAATCAACCGTTCCGCCTCCAACGCCTGGTAAGCTGCAATTGTGATCTAACGTAGCGACGTCAAAGTCGCAATACAAAAAGAGATTTGCGTTTCCGCAAGCTTCGATGCTCGGGCTCCCTGGCAGTTCGTCCGGGTCAGGGACGCTACGCTCGCAATGCCTTGCAAACGTCACCCTAAACTCGTCTGGGTCGTTGTCTGTTGCGCCTACTTTGCAGGCAAGCCCAATCGCCCACACGCCAATATCTGCGCCGCAATCAGATAAATCTGCGTCGCAACCAGGGGGCAAAAATTCCGCGTCTGTTTGATACCAATAGCACGGGTCTGGAGTGCAAACTTTGTAAGTTATAAATCCGCCGCTCACGTTTGTTGTCTTCTTATACATCCTGGTTTCGCCGTCGATTTCAAGCTCAACGCAACACTTGCAGTGTTCACAGCCCTCGCCTGGGCCGCATTCAGGGTCAAACACGTTGCATTCCGTTGGGAGCGTTCCATCCCCGCATTCAGTCGGGCATTCTACTATGCCGATCTCAATCGTTTCTTCACAGATAAACTCTGTCCCATCTGGAGCCGTTCCCGAGCACGTCCAGGGGAAACTCATCGGCCCAGTCTCCTGGCACATAAGTTGTATTATTTTCTCGCACGGATCGCCTTGAGGCGTTCCCTGGGGCAAATCAGTCGGCCCAGGTATTGACCCCGAAGTGCAATACCTGGTCGCGATGACCTTCCACTGGTCTGGCTCACTATCGTCTTCCCCCTCCATGCAAAATAATTCAACGTGCCAATAAGTTGTTTGTGGAACCGGGATAAACTCAGGGTTTTCCTCCGAAACCGGCTCCGTTGGGTCAAAGTCTGGGTTAGGCTCTAGGACTTCTGGGCAAGGCTCGTCGGTTGCCAGGAACAAGTCATAACAAAACTCGGAATCGTCATAATACAGAAAACACGGGTCAGGTTGGCAAACGCGATATTCTTTAAAACCGCCCTGGGTCAATGTTGTACGTTTCCAAAGCACAGACGGATTGTCGCCAATTGTTGTTCGGACGCAACAATCGCAATGGACGCACGGGTCGCCGGAGCAGCAATTGATTTCGCACGCAATTATTTTGTCAAAAAACCAAGCTCCCTGGGTAACCTGGGGACACCACCCGTCGAAATAATAATTGTTTTGCCGCTTGTACTGGTGAAGCTCGCCAGGCGCGGAATCGCCGGTTGTTGTTACGCATCGGATGTCGGTTTCGTACCAGGTTAATTCGTCCGGGTCGCATGGAGGTTCCTCCTCTCCCCCTGTATCACAACACCCTTTCGCGAGGCTAATTATTTCAAAAACTCCGCTGTCTTTGCCTGGTCGGCAAAACCCCATCCAACCCTCGGGAACTTCTTTGTGCATTTTCCCAAGGCCAATAACGTCTTTGACTAAGATTTCATCAACGCATTCAGGAACCCCGGCAATGCAATTACAGCTAATAAATTGCGCCCTGGTTGTAGAACAACCGTCGAGTTCCTCCAGGAGAATAAACTTTATAACTATTTCGTTTGTTTTCTGTCTTAGCGTTATTGGTCTTGGAAATGCGTCTAAAGTAACCAGGGTAAAAACCTCAGATCCGTCAATCCGCCAGGCAATGTTCGATACCGCTTCCCCGCAAGCAAATTCTAATGCGCCAAAATATTCTTTTGTGTCCGCAAGCTCTACGCGGTTGCAATAGCTTGACCAGGTTTCTGCCAGGGCAAAGGCTTCCTCCTCTATTTTTTTCGCGCTTTCAGTATTGCAATCTCGCAGAGCAGTGGCCCAGCCGATTGCAGACGTCCCGGGAGAGCCATCGTTGTTAAGGTCGTATTCAATGAACTCGGATTTACCGCCGTCAATCCAATCGTAATTCATTTTTAGCTGACTAAGCTGCTGCCCGGGGGTATGGGTTCGTTGATAGTCTCGATGAACTGTTCGCCCCTCAATCCCATTCATGTAGTCATATTGGAAACTTGAGACTGCTGCCGCTGTGTAAAACTTGACCTGCTTTATAAACGGGTCGTAACCAATGCAATGGCCAGTTCGAAACGCAAAGTCTTGCAACGCCGACATAAGATCGACGCCCTCGTATTTAAGGTTCCAGTGATGAATGCTTTCGGTAATTCCAGGGTTTGGCAAATCGTTGTTAATCAAACCTGGGAGCGGAGAAAGCTGGGCCAGGCGGTTGATAATATCTTTCCTGGTGTATTCCTCATAGCACTGGAAAAGTTGATAGTTAAAAATTTGATGAACGGCTACGTTCTGCAACAAACTCCTGGCGTCTGCGACGGTAACAAGCACCGGGCTGCCTTTCATTCGAAAAGCTTCCTGGGTCGAAACAGTTGAGTAACCTTGAAAAAATAGGTTGTCAGTTTTTGGTTGCCCCTTTTCAGTTCCAGTTCGTTGTAAATCAATGTCAAACAAATTGTTTGAACGAACGTCAAACTTCCATGCGTCTTTGCAGGAAACTAAGAATTGGGAATAACTGGGGTCTTTGCCAATCGAAAGATTTACTTGGTTAACCGTCGGCAGCCAATCAGGCGAGACCCTGGCGTTTCGGCAAGCTTGCTGCGCGTTGAGAACAGCGACGTTGTTTATTTTAAGCTCTATTCCCATTATGTCACCAAATTCCCTGATCGTTGGCCAAACCCTGGGTAACTCGGGAAAGGAATTTTGTCAATTCGCCAGGAAGGAATTTCCGGCGGAGCTCCAGTTTTAAGCCAATTTTGAGCTTCAGCAACGCCTTTTCTCGCTGCCGCTCGAATGGTTAATAGATTTGTCCCGCACCGGCAATTATAGCCCCAGGGAGGCGTAAAGAGATCCCAAAACGGATCGTCGCGACGGTACACGCCTGTCCCGTTTAAACCCAGGGATCCCAGGGCTAAATGCTCGGGCCTGACTCTGCCGTCGGTTATGGGCAAGTATTCCTGGTAAGGGAAAATAGCTGAAACTATGGGATCCTGGACAAGCGACTCGCGCCCGTCGCGGTAGGCTGCCTGGAGGTTTGTTCGATAAACGGTTTCAACATGACCAGGGCCAAGCAGGCTCGTCTGTAGTTTTTTGTCCAGGAACTTTTTAAATTTTGGCAGACTTGGCCCTTCAACCGTCATCTGCGCCAACTGGTCACGAATTTGCGTAATTGTGCCGTCGGTAATTTCACCCGCAACGGTAAACGCCTGGGCTTTTGCCAGGTCGCTTAGTTCGTCAAAAACGGGCCTTTGTAGCACCCCTCGTTTGATTAAACTAATTGCCGCCTTTTCCAGCTTTGGGAAAATAATCGGAGGCAGATCGTCGGCAGCAAAAAGCTTTAAAGGCACTACAGCGCCGCCCGCTCCCATTGTCGCCTCTCGAATGTAATTGATTGACCACTTTGGTAACTCATTGGCTCCAAAGCGATACGCGCCAAGCCAGGCAGCCAGGTCGCTCTCCCAGAACGTCGTCGCGAGCTTAGGAACAAATTCCGCCGCGATTTTCTTTAATTGCTCAAGAATCTCATGGATCGGTCGGTACAGATCGACGCCATCGACAACAGCCTGGAGAAATTTTTCTCTGATTTCTCCGGCGATTGCCTCGCCAGCGATTAAGCTTGCGCCTAATTGCCTAATCTGCTGCTGGTTCTGACTTATCTTGTTTTGCATTAAAAGCTGCCGTCAATTTGTTCACTTTGGCCATAAGCTTGTTTTGGTCGTCAATATACTCGGCCATTCCAGGAATATCTCCCTCGTAAAACTCGCTTTTTTTGTCTTCCACTGGCTTTTCTGCGTTTTCCACTGCTAATCCTTCCAAATTTCTTGACCTTGTAGAGCTCCCTCGCGAATTCTCGCAGGCAAATCAGGCTGCTCCTCTACAGTATAGACGGCGAACTGCTCGATTGCCTTACGGTCAACATTGAGCGCCTCGGGTGGAATCCCTGGAATTTGTTTAATTTCCTTGCCGGTTTGGAGGAACATAAAGTTTGCGTTTGGGTTGTCCTTGTTTTTCTCGTAAAACTTTTGATGGTTTTTTGGGCCTAAAGCGTAGGAATCAGCAAAAACCTTTGCTCCCACCATCCTGCCGTCCTCTAAGTCTTTGGCTCGTTGCACAACGCCAAATTGCTTGTTCGCCCACTGGGTTTTGGCGTCTGCATTTACGAACAAATATGACACGTTCAAACCCCTTCGCTCCGCTTCTTTTTGGATCCAAACATTTTCCGTCGCGTTCTGATCGCCCGCACTGTCCCAGATCACGCTGCACTTGTCTTTAAGCTTTTGAGCTTCGGGAACCATTTTTAGGGCGTAGCCCTTGCCCGCCCCGCAACCGCCGACAGTTACCAGGACATTGCTGCCCTCTGGCAGGTCGTCGAGCTCTGACAGAAACGCGGCTTTTGTGTAAGCATTGGCGGTTTGATGGAGGGCAATATTTAAGGTGCTCCTGTTAGTGGCCCTAGCTTCCGGGTCTTTATCTAATTTTTCGGATGACCAATAAGGCGACAAGGCTTTTAAATCGTCGGTTCCATAAGTTACCGGGCCGTCTGCGCCGTCCTTCAGGCGAGAAATTTGCCTGGCTAATTGCTTGGCTTCCTGGGTCATTTTTCGATGATCTTTTTCCCATCGCCTCGCCAGGTTAGTTTCCGCTTTTAGTTGCTTGCCTTTTAAACCCTTAATCCGAGGGATTTTTTTTGGTGGCGGAGGAACTACATCCCCAGGCAATCCCAC
>JAAHTG010000462.1_pt4 | contig 17633 bp, 22 predicted proteins | sample 6116081 | NCBI WGS metagenome assembly JAAHTG01 (sample SAMN13939989, study PRJNA603662) | sponge metagenome | isolation source: marine sponge | host: Mycale hentscheli | place: New Zealand | collected 2005 | reverse complement strand
AAAGGCGACGCCAAAAAGGATGCAAGCGGCTTCGTAATTAATGACCACCTAAACACCGCCGGCCATGCTTGATATCTTCGAACACATAGACAAACGACCGGCAAAAATCAAACAAGCGCCCACCGGCCGCCCATGGTTTAAAAGCCACGGCCAACGGGTAAACCTGGCGAGCCGCTGCAGTTATTCAAGCCTAAACGACGGCCGCACCTATTGGATAAAAGGCGACCAGGTCAAAACCTTAAAAAATTACATGTTTTAAAGCCATACAAGGCACCAAAGACCCAAAGAGGCCCGGCAATGCGTCCGGGCTTTTTTACGTCCTTATATCGCAGGAAAGCACAACAGCGAACACCCGGCACAACTGCAGGAACTAAGAAGGAACCAAAGAAGGAAAGAAGGAAAGCACCCCACCAGGACACGCGGCCCCCCTGCGCCGATACGCTACAATACACCCCGACCCGACCCCAGGAACCCCCCAAACCACCCCCGGCCCGGCCGAAAATGGCCCCCTGGACGACCCCCGGCGACCCCCGACCGCCCGACGTGACCGGACGAGGCGAGCGCGGTAGTAACTTAGACCTCACTAACCGCGGGGAATTGAAGTTAGATCTCCCCCTTTCCAAAAATTCAAATAGTTTTCTTGTATATACATAGGATATACTTATATTCTTAGTATATAAAGTATATATCCCTTTAGGGATATATACTAATATACTTAGTGTATAGACATAGGATATAAGTTTGTTTATAGTGCCAATGAATCTCTAAATTCATTATCTTGTACATTAGTAAAAAGCATAGTATGACGACAAAGCAATTGTTAAGTAGGCTAACTGGTAATGGCCTTCCTTATGGAGAACTAAAGGACGAGATGTTTAAGTTTTACAACTCTAAGGTGGGTACCAGTAAGTACATGATGAAGCGTGAGAACCCTAAGACGAGTTGTGGCAGTTGTATCCAACGTGTAAAGATCAACATATGGAAGTGGTACCATAGTCAAGAGTCACCGACGTATAAAGGTTTTGAGTTCACTGGCAAGTATGGTATTCGCATGCAGCCCATGTATACTTATACGGATCCTAAGAAAAAGGTAATAGACGATGTCAACGAAGAGGAATAGGAAAGGCGAAGTGGTATCGGGTAGAGGATCGGATCTAACGGATCTACAGCAGGAGTTTCTTAATCGTGTAGCAGGAGAGGGGATGGATCTAAGCGCAAAGATTGCGCGTGATTTAAATTACACTTCATACTACCGTGATCGTAGAAACCATGGCACTGCATTTCATAGGGAGTTGATGTCTCTCGCTAACGCTGAGATGAAATCTATAGATGCGGCAAAGGGTACTAACCTTGGTGCGTTGATTAGGATAAGAGACTTGGCTTTAGCGGACGGTGATATGAAGGCTGCCATGGATGCGATAAAGATTATTAACGATATGCAAGGTTATAGGGCGCCGACGAAGGTGCATCAAACCAAGTTGGATATTAAAGCAACTATTGATCTAAGTGAATCTACAGAAGACGACGATTACCTTGATGTTGATATTAGCGACGACCTTTAGTCAAGGCCAAGAGTGTAGTCCATATCATAAGATTAAACATATTAAACACAACTCAACTAAGTCTGGAGGACTTGGATATGTGGCCTGTCTACATGCGAGAGGAGTTGTCGCTGAGGTAGGTTACGATAGAGTTTTCCTTGGTCTGTTAGCGATGGGTAAAGGACACCACGGTGCTACCTATACCTTCCTGCAGTATGAATTTCCAATAAGAGAATCACGAATCTACATTGGACCGGCCTATAAATTAAACCATGACCCAAGATTTATCATAGGACGTGTTGGGTTAGATTTAAAACTATTTAAAAACCTTTATGGGACCGCAAGTATATTGCAAGTAAAGAAAGATCTTAATTACTTACATGTGGGATTTAAACTTACATACTGATGCAACTAAAACTATACAAGCCTACTGAGCCGCAAAAGGATTTTTTACGGATCATATACGAGGACAAGCCTTTTATTACCCTGGCTGCTATGGGGCGGCAGACCGGTAAGACCTATGCCATGATGAACGACGCTGTTATGCGAGCATTAAACAGTCCTAAACACCGTATGTTCTGGGTTTCGCCAATACAGGATCAAGCAAACAAGGTTATGAAAGACATAGAGGCTATGTTTGTTAACCACCAGGATTTGTTTGAGCAGATCATAACCAGGTTCGATCGTAAGCACAACGAGATATATTTTTACAATGGATCCTTTATTAAGTTCCGTTCCTCCGAGGCTGGGGACAACCTTCGTGGTGCAACACTTGATTTCATCTACATAGATGAGGCTGCCTTCATTAAAGAAGCGTTTATCAACGAGGTTTTGTTACCAATGGTTACCAGGACTAACGGAAGAGTAGTAATGTCTTCTACGTTTAACGGAAAGAATTGGTACTGGGATTGGTTTATTAGAGGCAAAGAAGAGGAAAACATCGAGCAGATCAAGTCTATCAAGAGGACATACCTTGATTTGAACGATGACGCCGTCGAAAAAACGGTGCTTGGGATCAAAAAATCGATGACTAAGGCTCAGTTTGACCAAGAGTTTCTTTGTAAGCCCGTAAGTGCTGATGCTTTATTCTCAGATATAGAAGAATCTATAACGAAAAACATAGCAACTGAGTACGAGAGAGTTTATATAGGCATGGATATCGGTGTCGCGCAGGATTATACAGTCTTGACAGCCATGACACAGGACTACGAAGTTATAGATATAGATCGATTCAACTTCAAAGAAGAGGGTTTAGACTCGGCTGGTTTTAAGCAGCGCATAAAAGACTTTTACCATAAACACTTTGATAAACTTGCGGCGGCATATTTTGAGATCAACAACAATGATCTACTGTTTGATGAGATAACAACCGGTGACGACATGTATAAGTTACTGCCTTTTCAGACCACTTCTAAGTCTAAGCCTGTGATTATCAAGAACTTAATAAAGTTGTTCGAAGATCAGAAAATAAAAATACCCGACTTCGATGTTTTAATAAAAGAACTTTACGATTACAAAAGTAAAAAGAATCCGATCACAGGGAACCTGCAGTTTAGCAACACAGATGGCAAGCACGATGACTGCGTCATGAGTTTAGCAATTGCTGCTTATTGTTGCTTCGATGAGCAAGACGGAGGTGTAACTATGTTCCTATGATAACATTTAAGCATCATATTAGCCTTTCTAAGAATGCTTCTTCGCTCGAAGGTATAAACTCATACCTGGAAAGTTTAAAGCCCTTAGAACGCATGGATTTTGTTGACGCATTCGAGGAGACTTATCCGATAAAGGATACTATGGAGGTGACTAAGTATCTAAAAGATCGTTTTAAGTGCTACGATAACGTGAATGACATGGTTCTTGGTCAGTTTATAATGATAGAGCAGATAATTACAGGCAAGGTTAAATTCGTCAACGACATAGATATGGACTTAGCAATCGCCAAACTGCTTCTGCGGCCTATCTCTCACGATGTTTTTGACAATGATAACCCGGCGGTAGAGGCTCAAAATGAGAAAATAATACTCGAATGCCCTGTTCAAGACATATATTCGTTGATGACTAAGTTCATTAAAGACCGTGAGTTCGTTTTATTTAAGCAGTTCTCCGGTGTATTCTATGATCCTATAAACGAGCAGGAAGAAGACGAAGACCATATGCCTGTTTCTCCTGGAGCAGACATGGCTTTTAATCAACAATGGTACTGGTACTCTATAGTTAGGATGCTCGCACAAGAGGACATAAGAAAGTATGATGAAATATACATGCTCAAAATGAGCGTGGTGCTTCCGGAAATGTCTTACCTGTCTCAGAAAAATAAAATCGAATCTGCACAAAGGCGTCAAGAGGCTGCATTACGTTCTATTAGGCGATAAATTGTAAATTAAATAAACTAATCTGTGAACGATCTAATTACAATATACGAACTTTTCAAGGACTTTGGTGATAATCATAACCTCATCAACGAGTTTAAATTGATAGGATCATTAGAGGAATTACAATCTATAGAGGTAAAACACAGAGGTATTTATATCCATCTCGAAGGAGCAAATTTATCGAGATCAAACAACAATCCTGTTTACGAATTAACCTTTAATGTGATTGTAATAGACAAGGTTCCCCTTCAAGAAGACCTTGCTTTAATGCACTCTAACCAAGAAAACCTTTTTGTAGTAAGTCAACTTCAAGACTACTTTGGGCAAAACATGTCTGGGGAAGAAAGATTTGAGGATGTCAGTACACAAGGGTTCTCCGGGGAGGATCATAACATAACAACTGCTACCACAAGTTGCAGTTTCATTGTAGGAAGAAATCCGTTTACAAGAGGAATAGACTTGTAGCATGAGCGATAATCTCAACGGCAGATTAAGGGTAATAGTAAGTCGTAAAAGTAGAGGTGAAGCGTTAAAGCAACAGGAAGGCGCTTTAAGGTTTTATCTTCAAGACGAATTGACTAAGGGTAAGGTTATAACTTTACTTAAGAGAAATCTTTCTGGCCCACAGGATAAAGAGGGTAATCCATACGATCACAGAGCCAGTGGTTATCTTGAGAACTCTATATACCCAAAAACAGACGACAGAAACTCTTGGACTGATCAATTGATAAAGTCCAGGTTAAAGGGCGATCAATACCTTGGCCTTGGTATAGGTGTAAATGAATTTTCAGTTTACTTTAAGGCCGCCTCATATGCAGAGAAGTTAAGTGATGGATTTACTGCTTCAGATCTTAGTATTAGTCAAATAACAAGATGGATACAGAGTAAGGCTAAGAGAAATCCAATGAGTCAGTGGTATACTGCTTACCCAAGGTCAGAGGGTTACGCAACATATTACTACAGCGGAAACGAGGTTACTTACAATGTTGCTAAATACATCGCTAAACCTATAGTTAAAAAACTTAAAACTGTAGGTTACAAAGGAAGTGGATGGTTAAACTTTTTGCAGGGTCCAGCAGGGTTTCAAGGCGCTCTTAAAAGAGCGTACTTAAAATACCTAAGAGACTACCCAGAGTATGTATGGGCTACGATGACATATAGAATAGAAGAAACTTTAGAAAAAATAGGTTTATGAGTCAAGAAGGTAAAAGACTTTCAGCGTTACAGACGACACTAAAAAGAATATCTGCTGTAGTCGGTGAACTTAACGAGAAGATAAGATTACTAAATGCGAATCTAAGAGCGTTTGGATCAAGCGTAGGGTCTTTTGATAAAAAAGCGCAGAAGGCATCAAAGAGTATTGGTCAAATAGGATCTTCGGCACAAAGCACCGGAAAAAGTATGGAGTCAGCAGGTAAGAAAAGCAAGGGCTTCTTTTCTACCATAGGTGGCAACATTAAAACTATAGCAAGGTTTTATGGGTCTTTTCTTTTACTAAGCACTGCTATAAGGTTCTTGCAGGAAGTTTTTATAAATTCTTCTAAAAGGGCTATAAAATTTGAAAAAGCATTAGGTGATCTTGCCGCAGTAGCAGGTTTAACCAACGAAGAACTATCCAGAATAGAAAGTACGGCTTTAAAAGTAGCAGGTTCAACTTCTCTAACAACTCTTGAGGTAGTAGAACTCCAAAAGACTCTTGCTAAATTAGGTTCAAGCACTGCGGAAATCGAAGGTTTAACCAGACCGATAGCGCTGCTTGCTCAAGCACTTGGCGAGGAACCAGGAGGCGTTGCATCTGCACTTAAGAAAACCCTCAATGTATTTGGCGAAACCTCTGAACAGGCTGATAAATTCGCAAATATAATGACGGGCGCTGTAAACGAAAGCGCACTGTCCCTTCAAGATCTTGGCACGGGTCTTCAGTACGTCGGACCTTTAGCAAAACAAACAGGTCTTTCATTCCAAGAAACGTCTGCTTTATTAGGTATACTTGCTGATAATGGGTTTAAAGCATCTCGTGCAGGTACGGGTCTAAGACAATTTTTAATCACAGCAGCAAAAGACGGAAGACCATTTAATGAGTTCCTTGACGCGGCAGCAGAAAAAAATATCGGTCTAACAAGGGCTGTGGATGAATTTAAGAAAACCGGTGCGTCGCAGGCGCTTGTTATATTAGACAATGTCGAGGCGTTTAGAGAACTTGCTAAAGAATTAGATAACTTAGATCGTTTGTTCTATGCAAACGCAAAACAAATGGGAACCAACCAGGGGCAAATAGAATTGTTAGCCTCTGCTTATGATAACTTCTCAACAAGACTTGGCGCCTTTATCCTAAACATAGCAAAGGCCTCAGATGTCTTATTCGAACTGATGGAGTTGTTAGATCCGGGAACAGCAGCGGAAGCACGAGCGTTTGATTTAATCTCTTCCGCATCTGCAGAAACTACTGAGCAAATAGATCTTCTTGCTAAATCTATGATAAACTTCCAAGACACTGAGCAAGAAGTGGGTCTAAGCACACAGACTCAGTTGCTCAATGTTCTTGAGTCTTCTGGACGTATTAGAGGCCAGACGCTTAAATATTACAGAGATCTTGACAAGGAAGGTGTAAATATAATTAAGAAATTAGTAGAAGCCAATGAAGCAGGCGACCTTTCAGATACTGGAAGCGATCTTTTAAGTTTGATGGAGGGCTTAATTGGTCTAAGTGGTGAAAGAGCAAAAATACTAAGAGATGAAAGAATTGCCGTGGCCGCAGCAGGCCCTGGTTACAAGTCTTTATTAGGCATATACAATGAAATAAAACTATCTGCAGAGGCAGGAACTCTTTCTGAAGAGAAAAGGCTAAAATTGATAGAAGATGTAAAGGCAGCCCGAAAAAAGGCAACTCAAGAATATAACGATTCTTTAACTGTTGAAGAGCGTCTTACCAAGGAAAAACGTATAGCATTATACGATGATTTGTTAAAACAGATAAATGGAGTAACAAACGATGAAGAGGCTCTAAGAGAGGGTGCTGCAAAAGCAGACAAGAAAAGGGTAAAAGAGTTAATAGATATAAGAAACGATGCTTTAAGAGATGAGTTAGAGCAGTTAAAAACCATAAGAGATGCTGAATTACTAAGAGCATCGACAATAGAAGATCTTAGTGAAAGAGAGGCGGCACGCGCTGCAGCACAGGTGGGTTACGCAGAGTCTGTAAGCGCAGCAAACAAAAATGCCGCTGATGACATAAGAGAGATAACCTATCTTACAGAGGATTCTAAAAAAGCAATTGAACGGGCTGCTAAAGAGTTAGATAATATAGCGAATATATCTGGATCTGATGGTATAGGTGTTTTCTCAACCTTGCTGTCTGATTTTGCTTCTGCCCAATCAGAACTTGATTCTCTTGTTAAAAAGAGCATGAAAGAAGGCGGTATAGGTCAAAAGGACTACGAGAAAAGAGTAGAGAGCCTAAGAGAAGCCTTTAACGTGCAAATTGAAGGTCTAATACAGGATCTTGGTCTTGAAGGAGAGGCTGCTGCAGCCATAAGAGAAAAAACTGCCGAGTTCTTAAACGAGCCTTATGAATTAAAGAATGAAACAGGTGAGGACGATGATAGAAATGCTCTTGAGCGCCTACTCGGATTCGACCCTTCTAAGGCTGGCGAGATAGATAAGTATCTACAGATAATTGAAACAGCGTTAAGAGAAGCGGCTGACGTATATAGAGAGTTTAATGACGTAAGGCTTGAGAATCTACAAGCAGCGGCTGACGCTGAGTTAGATATTGTAAAGCAGAAATACGATGTAGAGGGCGACATATTAAAAGCGCAGTTAGAAAATCAATTAATAACTGAAACTCAATACAGACGTAAGCAAGATGAGTTGAGGAGAAAACAGGTAAAGGAAGAGAATAAAATCAATGCCGCTGTTTTTGAGCAGGAAAAGAAGTCTGATGTAAACATAGCGACACTCGAAGGACTTGAGGCTATTGCATCTTCTACTATAAACGCATTCTCTACCTATAAAGACCCTATCACGGCAAGTCTTGTTGCCGCAGGTATGGCTGCTGTAATCGGCACTGCTACGGCAGCAAAGATCAACGCAGTTAACCAAAGACAGTTCTTCCCTGCTAAGTTTGCAGACGGTGGTATGGTTCAAGGGCCATCTCACGATCAAGGTGGTGTACCTTTTTCAGTACAAGGAAGAGGTGGTTATGAAATGGAAGGCGGTGAGTTTATCGTAAATAAAAGAGCCGCTGCCATACACAGAGACTTACTGGAGAGTATCAACAACTCTTACAAGTCAAGCGCGAGTGTTTCTAACTTTGCTTTTGCTGATGGTGGTGTTGTTAAACCTATATCGTCTTCTACGGTTTCTGGATCAATTCAACAGAACACTTCAGAAAGTGTAAGTTACCTAAAAGCAATTGCTGAAGCAAGTACCGCTACTGCAATAAACTCAAACAAACCAGTAAGAGCATTTGTAACTTCTTCTGATTTAAGACAGGACTCATCTGCAAGACGTATTAAAGACAGTAACACAACTATTTAATGGGATCGATAAACATATACAATGTAGAACAGTTCACTAACCAGGTTATTGATGCCAGGATAGAATCTGTAGGTGATAATCAATTTACCGTTATAGAAGAGCAAACGCCATCTCCCCCGTTTTTAACGGGAGTAAACGAAGTTATTAGAGTAAAAGTAATTCATGAGGGGGTATCTAAATACATTTATTGCATGTATATCAACCAGACATATGACGGTACAGATTACCGCTTAATTCTTGGTTACGATCAAGATATATATGGTGACTACATAGTTCCTCAAAGAAATGTAGAGCAGATAAGTTATTATGAACTCGACGCTGAAGATTTAATCATGCCTGTAGACGTTTATTCTGTGGTTAGCGAGTTAAACGTAGCGACCTATTCTAAGAGTTATAAGGCTTATAATATTTCAGAGAACTATTCTGTATCTATACCGAGAAAGAAGTATAACTTCACTGAAACGGTAAAAAAATTATATTTGTATTACGACGACAAAATACTTGTTGATGACTGCGATAAAAAGTGTTACAAGGTTTCACCAGGTAGCCTTACAGCAAATTCTTTAAACAACAAGTTCTCATCGTCTGTAACGCTAAATGTATTGATTAAATAATGAATTATTCTGTAAAGATTAAGAAGAAGTCTGATAACACATATAGTGAATTAGACATATTTCCGGATACCGTAATTAATTTTGATCTTGATTTCTACGATGTAGATAATATAGACAAGATTAAGGTTCCTATATCCATAAAAATGGATATACCGATGAATCAAAACAATTTAGACGTTATAGAGTACGATCCTTCGTCAAACACGAATAATACAATACCCATTGATCCGTTTGATATAATAATATCGCTGACAGGTCAAAATATAATGATTGGTGATTTTTATGTTGAGGGATATTCTTACAACAATCAAACTCCAGTAGTAACGGTAAGAATTGTGGATAAAATACAAGGCATATTCAAGTCTTCCAACAATCTTACACTTGCCTCTATGTATGAGGACTATGATTCAGACATGACGTTTGACGCTTTTATGGCTTTAAATGAAGGCGTAATTGGCACCACACCTACTTTAAACTCAATACTATTTCCATATATAGACTTTGCTAATGATTTGAATAAATTCAATTATCCTGCAAGGCAGTTTATTCAATTCGGATTTGATAAAAACAGAGCCGGTATCATCCCAACATTCAGTGTAAGAGACTTTATATCACGTTTTTTTCAAGAGTTAAACACGGGTGTAATAAGTAAGTTCTTTCAGTTAGGTAATTACGGATCCGCTATACCTAATGTAGATCCGGAGCATATGTATATGGCTCTTCCGGTTATACTTCGAGCATTCACAAGAGACAATATAAGAAGTTTTTACCTTGTAGAAGGTCCATATAATTTTTATATAAACGAATATACAGGTGATTCAGAGGCAAATGAAACCACTGCCAAGGAAAGGGACTCTTATGCAGACAGCACTGGATCATGGAATTACAACAACGTGCAGTCTCCTTCAAAGGCTATAACAGACTTTGGAACCGATGTTAAATTTAATCTTCCTAATGATTTTAATAATCTAACAAGGGCTTATTTTGGCAGCAACACCAGTTACACTGGAAGGCCATTAGGCACAGCAAGACAATTACCAGCAAATTCTCACATAGGATTAGAAATCCCTTTGATTAGAAATTCTGAAAGGAATTACGCTGCTGTTAAAGACATAGATCTTCAAAACTCTACAGCACAGTTTATAGTTAAAACGATAATATGGGTAGATGGTTACCCTTCTGAATCTTTTAGAATGTGTAACAATGACGGTTCGGTAAAATTATTAAGCGCTTCAGATGCTACGTCTCACGTTCCTGCAGGTGTTACGGGGCTACTGGCGAGTACAGGAACTTCTTTTGAAGACATACACGTTTCATCAAACTTGACCTCTGAGATTAGGTTTTCCGCGTCAACTATTGGTGATTTCATTTGGGAACAGAAAGATTATGAAATTTTAGCAGGTTCTACATATGGAGTGAGTGTTGAGTTTGAAATTTTAACCGGTCAACTTAGGTTTGAAAAAGTTGACACATGGAGACAACTTAGTCCAAATTCCACTTTTTACGTTCCGGACACAACGTCTTTCACTTCTCATGGAGACGACAGGATAAGCAAGATGATTTTTAGAGCAGATCCTTTAAATATAGGGAACATGTATATCGCCTTCCAATCTCAACAGTTGACATTTAACCCATACTTTGGAGATGACGATGTAAACGTTTATGAATCAATTCTTAACAACGATAATGAAATTGTACCTGCAGATGTCTTTAAAGAAATCTTAAAAAGATTTAATCTGTCCATAGTCTATAATCAAGATACGGATAGTGTCTTAATAGACAGGCTAATAGATATTAGGTCATCAAACTCAGTCGTTAGTATCGAAGATAAGTTAGACGACTCAAGATCAATCGAAGTAGAAGTTGTTAATAGAGTTGCTAAATCTTTAGAGATATCTGGTCTTGACGGATTGTTTTTTGACAATCACGGATACAAGAAAGTTGAATTAAACAGCGCAGGTTCAGACGACCTTAAATTTGATTTAAAATCAAGATTCTATAATAAGTCAATTTGCGGCGACTATGTAGATGCGATAGTCCCTGCTGGTTTCAATGAGTATGAGATAGGATTGACAACTAATGAGTTTACAAGTATTGATGAACTGGAAATAACGTTTGGTTATCTTTCTGCTCCAGAGTATAAAACAAACTTAAAAAGAGGTAGATTTCTTGATAAAGACGATTACAAGGGATTAGTGTACGATACTTATGATTCTCATGTGTTTGCAGGTCAATTCAAGAAAGATAGAACAGGAAGCATTAAACTTTATCACTTTGATGAAGTAGATCAGACCACGGATCTTTATGACTTTTTTGTAGGTAACGACAACATTGTTTATTACTCTAACCCTAAAATAAAGTTCAGTGCCTTGATGGATAAAGAATATGCTTACAACATAAAAGATAATTACTCTAATGTGACTATGCCTTATGTAAATTCAAACGGTATTATAATCAAGTCTGTAAAGGGTGAATTGTTTGGATCTGGCATATACTCAAGTGTAGAAGGTATTATATTGTAAATTATTCTGATGGCTACTTATAACGACTACCCAAAATCAGCATCCAACAACGCCAAGAAAGCACTTGAGTGGAAAGAGAAGTATGGATCTGAAGTAAAAGGAATGACCGCCGTGGGATGGGCCAGAGCGCGTCAATTATCAAGTAATAGAAAATTAAGTTATGAAACAATTGCTCGCATGGCTGCCTTCAATCGTCACCGTAAAAATGCTGAAATTGACCCAAAATACAAAAGCACGCCTTGGAAAGATAGAGGATACGTTGCTTGGCTTGGTTGGGGAGGAACAAGCGGAATTAATTGGGCGATTAGAAAGGCTGAAAGCATTAGAAAAAAAACAATAAAGGCATCTGTGGAGGTGGGAGATTATCCATGGGGAGACAGAAAAAGAGAGGACTACAACGACCAAGAAATGGTCGATGGAATAGTTGACATCTTGGTACTTATAAAGGACAAGGAAAACAGAGCGTCTCTCGCTGCTACTCAAATAGAAATATTAAAAACAGAGGTTAAAGGATTTGACGAAAAAGACTTTCTCCGCAGAATAGGACTTTAAATGAACAAAGATTTACCAGTATTTGACATAACATTAGCAGACATCGAGCAAGGGATGTTTAAAATATCTCTTGTTGATAAGCCTGCTATTGAAGAAAACTTTATATACTTCTCTAAAGAGGAGCAGATCTTATTTGCTACAGATAACGAAAGAAAGGAAGTAGTTGGACCTATTATGATACCGAATAAAGAAATCATTAGATTTTCTCCGGACATGGGTTACTACTACGTCAGATTCTCAGAAGAGGTTATCAACGATATAATGTATCGTTATAGCAAAGAAGGATTGTTTAACGCATTTGGCATACACCATGAGTACGATACTCAAGATGTTGTTATGCTTGAAGTTTGGATGAAAGAAGGAGACAATGATAAGTCTCAAAACTATGGTTACGACCTTCCGAACGGAACAGTATTCGTAAAGGCTAAAATTGAGTCTGACGAATTATTCACGGCGATTAAGAGTGGAGAGATCAATGGATTCTCCATCGAAATCAAGGCTGATATTAAACCTTCAAATAATATAGAAGAAAACATGAATGAATTTGCTTTCGCAAAAGAGTTAGGTAAGATGGAGGCTCAGTTTGAGTCAACTGTATCTTCTCTTGTAAAAAAGGTAGAGTCTTTGGAGAACGAGAACGCTGTTCTTCTTGAGGCTATGACATCTTTTGAAGAAAAATTCGCAGGTGTCCAGGACTTAAAGGGCGCTATCGAAATGATTCAAAAGCACATTGAAAGTATGGGCGCTTCCCAAGAGGAAGAAGAAACTCCTTACAATGAAGAACAAATGACAGAGGAAACTGCAGAAAAGAGCATTGCTCCTGTAGGTGAGGCTGCTATTGAAATGGAAGAAACAAAAGAAGAGGCAGTCGAAGAGGCTGTTGAAGAGGCTTTTGAGGAAACTAAAGTAGAAGAGGAATTTTCTACTGAAGAAGAAATCAACGAAAACGAAGTTGAAGAGCAATTTGCTGCAGAGCAAAAGGCTGAAGAGGCTGAAGAAACAGTTGAGGACAAGACAGTAGTTTTTGATTCTATCACTCCACAAAAGATGGATATGATCAACAACTTCTTTAACAGAAAGTAATTATTGTAAATTAAGTAAAACGAATCCTTTTTAAATTAAAATAAAATGAGCATTACTATCTCAAACTTGCCATATGGTGATCGTCGTCCAGACCTATTCATCGACTCTATGGTTAAATCTGCGGCTGTATTAAACCGCTTCCGTCTTGTTGACGGTGTTAAAGCAAAAGTAAACGTGCCAATCTTTGACGCATCTTTGACTTTTGGAAATGACTTATGTCAGTTCGATCCACAATCTACTGCTTCAGTAGGTGAAAAAGAAATGAGTGTTGAAACTTACAAGTGGGCATTCCTAAACTGTAAGAGCGCTCTTGAGTCTTCTTACCGTGGTTTGTTACTAAAGCAAGGTCAGCACAATCCAGAGACTATGGACGCTGAGTTCAAGGACTGGGTATTTGACTACTTCGCTAAGAAATCTGCTGAAAAAGCATTGGAATTGGCTGCTACAGAATTAACTACTGAGATGTTGGCTGATGCTGATATCATCGATTCTGTTGTTGCTGGTGGTTTAACTACTACTACAATCTTGAACGAAATGGAAGCCGCTTACGGTCTTATGAGCGACATTATGTTGGCTGCTGTATACGGTGACGCTGATCGTGACTTCAAACCTGCTTTCTTCTTAGGAACACAGGCTATGCAAGTCTACCAAATCGCAATTGCTGAGAAATTCACTACAACTCCACAAGGTATTGTAGAAGGAAACATTCCTCCTTACTTCGGTATGGAAGTTGTTCACTTCCCAAGTCTACCAGTAGGTGAGTTCGTTGTTGCTGCTCCGCAAAACTTGGTTATGTTGACTGACGAGTACAATGATGTTCGTGCTATCGACATGAAGTACGAGGCTGAGTTGTCTTCTGATAAAATCTGGGGTCAGTTCAAGTTAGGTTTCTCTTACTTGAAAGGTGAGGAAATCGTTTACGCTCACGCATAATTAAACTAAAGAGGGGAGGCAATTCCTCCCCTTTTTAATAACTCATAAAAAAATAAAAAAATGGCATGTAACGTATACTTAGGGGAGATCAACTTCTCTTGTGCTGAACTACCTGTAGGTGGCTTGACCGACGTTCTTATCGGTGACAAGGCTGCTTTAATGGGCGGTGCATCACCTGCAGTATCTGTAGATACTCGCAAGGAAATAGTAGACCCTAATAACGCAGGGCAATATATTATCAACCCTGCTTATGGAGCAGTAACAATTACTCCTACAGGAGCAACTTTGGACGCTGATGGCTTAGTTCATGAATTAGCCTTCAATAACAAAGATGGTTTTTCTGTTTTCACTGACGTGAAGACTGTAAACGCTGACGGATCTGTATCAACTGTTCCTACTATCTCTGTTGAGTTCCCGGTGATGAGCGCTGAGAAGCGTAACGCACTTGAGCAAATCGCAGTAGGTGGCGCTGAACTAATCGCTTTCGTTAAGACGGCTGCAGGTACTTACCACATGGTTGGTGCTGAATACGGTCTTTACGCTGGTACAATTGACGGTAACTCTGGAACGGTTCGTTCTGATAAAAACCGCTACCAGTTGACATTGACAGGTGAAGAGCAGTCTTTGGCTTTTGCTCTTGACTCTGCAGGTTGGGACACGGTCGCTTAGTAAGCAAACTTGTAAATTAAACCAAGGGGGGTGAGGTTAAATCCTCGTCCCCTTTTTTATTTTTAAAATATGCCTTTTAATTGTAGTATTTTTCTTGAAGATATCGACATAAATTGTCGTAAAGGTGACGCAGGTGGTATAAGCAAAGTTGTATTAGGTGTACAGAGCGACCTTAGTATAGCACTTGATCCTGTTGACGAAACTCTTGTTACTCAAGCGGAGTTAGTGGATCACGTTGTTTTTGAACATAACAAGAAAGATACTACAACTGTGTTTACCGAAAGTAAAACGACATCTAATGGAGTTGGTGTTGTCACTACCGGTATAACAATAAGAATACCTTCTGTTGATCGCAGAATGAATAAGATAGACTACATGTCCAGAAGAACGGACATTGTTTGTATACTTTTCCATAATAATGGAACCGCAACCATAAGTGGTTGGATGGACGGATTAACTATGGATTTTTCCGCTACAAGTAATGTCAGTCCTTTTGAAAAGTCTTATATAGATGTAACATTAAGTACAGATAGTTGGATATCTTCATTGGCGATAGACGATCCGCAATTAATTGATCTGAGTTAATGTACGCTTTTAGAACAGCAGGATATAGTTCGAGTGTAAACCAAGTTCAAACAGGTATTGTAGATTATGTACCAGGGGGAGTCTTAGGTTTAGCGGCCGGTGTAAATCAAATAGACACCGGAAGATTAGACTATATTACGGGGCCAACACCATGGTATTCGGATGTTATAATACAACAAGCGTCTGGGTGGAGCGTAAATTGGGAATTGATTAACATGCCTTGGGAAACGATTAATAATATTTGGGAAGTATAATGGAAAACAACATTACAAAAGATAGAAATTATTACCAGTCTTCTATGGGAGATTTTGGATTTAGAAAAATTGGACCTGGAGAAACATCTCCTGGAGGAGAGACTTACCGCGTCATTGTTTGTTTACAAGAGGCAAATATAAATGCGGAATCTATTGTTGGAGACTCTTTGACGGGACAGGTTGTTCCTACCGGAATGCAAATCTTTGGAAAATTCACTCAAGTGTCTTGTTACCAGGGAGTTGTGTTAGCGTACTTGGGATGATATTAGGACTCGGTATATCAATACATTCTCAATCCTTTGTAGGAGACAAGTATGAATTTGACAATAGATACTGGCAACTAATAGCAATGGATTGGGAGACTATTAACGATACTTGGGAAGAAGAAATATAATGGCTACACTAACAGGAAATAAACCAAAAGACACCTACAAAGGGCTGATTAAAACATCAGACAACCAAGAGGTTACAGGATCCGTTAATTTAACTGACGGCAATGGAAACACTTTACCTATAAATGTTTCCCCCACAGAGGTGAGAATAAACGGAGAGAAGTCTTCTTTTACATACAATCAAACAGTTGCAGAAACTACGTGGACGGTAAACCATGGGATGGGTAAAAAACCATCTATAACGACTGTTGATTCAACTGATAGGGTAGTTGTTGGCGAGGTCAACTATCTTGATAACGAAACTCTCGTAATAACTTTTAAATACCCTTTCAAGGGCAAAGCATACTTAAATTAAAATAAAAAAAAATGGCTTTAAAATATCTTGTTGATTTAGATTTAGGAGGAAATGAAATCCAAAACTTTTCTCTTCAAACACTTGCTGCTGCCCCAGAAACAGGCGTAGTTGGTCAAGTTTATTATGACACTCAAGCGCGTAGCGTTTTTGTTCACACGGGAACCGCTTGGCAACGTGTAGGTCTAAGTGTAGACGGCTCAACAATCACGGTTACTGGAGGTGAGATCAGTGTTGGAACAATCGCTATCTCAAATGTTAGTGGTCTTCAAACAGCACTCGACACAAAACTCGTTGCTGCTGACATCGCTAACTTCGCTACAACTACATATGTAGACACTGCTGAATCAGATGCAAACGGTTACACAGATACTTCTGTAGGTGCGCTTAATACTACTTTAACTGCTCGCATAGAGGAGGAAATTTTGCCTGCTATTGATCTAAAAGCAAGTATTACTTATGTTGACGAGCAAGTTGCTGCCGTTGTTGATTCTGCTCCGGCCGCACTCGACACTCTAAACGAACTTGCTGCTGCTTTAGGCGACGATGAAAACTTTGCAACAACTGTATCTAACTCTATCGGAACGAAGTTAAACTCCGCTGACTATACTGCTGCTGATGTTTTAGCCAAGTTATTGACTGTTGATGGTAGCGGATCGGGTATTGATGCCGACAAGTTAGACGGTCAAAACGGATCTTATTACCGCGACTGGGCTAATGTAACTAACAAGCCTGCAATTCCTGTTTACGCTACCGCTGCGTTAACCGGAGAGCCAACGCCTGTAGAAGTAGATCTTGGGGCACTTGGTATTAGTTCAAATCCTGTTGTAACTGTTTACGATACAGATGGGCGCATGGTGTTAACGGACATTGTTTACAATGCTACCGGGAACAGTTTATCTATAGACTTACCAGATGGTTTTGTTGCTAAAGCGGCACTTGTAGGTCAGTAATATTTTGTAAATTACTAATATAGGGGAGGGTTTTCCCTCCCCTTTTTTAATATCAAATAAAGTTTTATGGCTGTTAAGTTTCTCAATGGTATCAGTGTAGATGGTTCTTTAAATCTACATTCAGACGATATTCCAGATTTAGGCGCAGGGAAAATTACAAGCGGTACTTTATCTGTTGACCGTATACCTAACCTAAGCGGTGTTTATCAACCAGCAGGAGAGTACCTTACTTTAGAAACTGCTAACACAACTTTTCAGCCAATTGGAAA
>JAAHTG010001272.1_pt1 | contig 17666 bp, 31 predicted proteins | sample 6116081 | NCBI WGS metagenome assembly JAAHTG01 (sample SAMN13939989, study PRJNA603662) | sponge metagenome | isolation source: marine sponge | host: Mycale hentscheli | place: New Zealand | collected 2005 | reverse complement strand
CAACACTATCAACCCCTAAATTAACACTTCCATTATCTAAGAAATCCCAAAGTTTGGTTGGTGTCGTATCATTGTCATAAATAGATAATGCGCTACCCGTTGACGTTCCGTTCCCTTTGATTAGTGTTGAACCTTGCAAAGATATATCTTCGCTCGATACAATTGAAGTACTATTATCCCCTAAAATTGTAAAATTGTTTGTAAAATATGCCTTAGTGTTTCCGTTTCTTGTAATTTGACTGAAAGACCCCGCTAATTGTAAAAAACTATTCCCCCAGTTTAACTTAGAACCTACGGAGTTACTTATAGCAAGTTGTCCATCTCCCCCGCTATTGTTAAGGCTTAACCTTGTTAAAGTTCCTGTGTAATTTTTCACAGTGAAATTACTAGTTTCTACAGTAGCACTAGAATTTAAAACTCTTAACCTGCTATTATTATTCCATTCAGCAATAATTCCACCTGAAGCAGTGTTTGAGATTAAGCCAAATGGATTGTCAGACAAAGTTAGTAAAGAATTAGTACCTAAAGAGTTGTTAACACTTAAACTATTCCCACCTAAATCGACCGTTCTATTCCCCGTTAATGTACCGTCAGCAGTATAGATTGAATCTCCACCACCGCCACCGCCACTTGAACCCGAACTGCCAAATGTACCGCCAAAAAATCCGTTATTTTCACTCATAATTTTATATGTTTTTGTAAACAATTACACTTCTTCAACCTTCTCTAGTGGTGTTTCTTCTTTAGGTGTGTTTTCAACAATAAATGTTTCAAGAATCCTTAAAGATTTGTCGTAATTTAATACTTCATCTCTTGAAAAATTACCCCTTGTTACTCCTAAATCTAAAGTTTTAACTACTGTGATAAAAGCTTCTTGTGTTTTTGTTAAATTTTGCATAATTAATTGTTTTGGTTGTTTATTTGATTTTTAATTGATACTCTTTACTTATCTTACTAAGATACTCTACTCTTTTGTTTCTTTGCTTATTTCTTTCTATAATTTCCTTTACTAATTCTCTGTTTGCAAACACAAAATTACTTATTTCTATATAGTCGAATTGTAAAGAAACATTAGCAAATGGAAGTAGTTGATAACTAAAAATAGTATTTCCATCAAAAGGAAAATCATCAGTTTTAGTGCCTAAATTAATATAATCTAAAGTTGTCATATATTGGTATAAATCAACTGTTGGATTTAAAACATAACTGTCAGACAACCCATTACTATTAACCCTTTTAAAAGTCATTGGTTGTAGTAGTTGAGAAATTCTATTTGATTCGTCAAAAGTTGAACTAGCTAAAGGTGTTACTCTTATACTATTGATAGCCATTGGCTCACTAGATTGACCTAATAATAATTGTCCGTAATTATCTCCCGTTGTTCCTTTTACTATTATTCCGTTTAAATTAGTGTAATTTGTTGACCAATTCTCAGGAGAATAACCAACTGTTGAGGATATGGGAAGTCTATAACTACTTTGAGTACTTGTAGTTTCAAAAATAATAAACTCGATTGGGTCTAAAACACTATATTCATTTTGTGTTTGATAAATAACTTTAAATGATAATTTTAGTCTGTACTTACTTAAAGAATTATCGTATTTAAGTTCCGATAATGGATTAATAACAACATTAAAATTAGCACTTACAGAACTAATATAGCTTGTTTCTGCACTACTTTTCCAATCCTCTAAAGTAAATGGATTAGTACTAGCTAAAGGAATTGTAACACCGCCATCAGTAACTATATCTCTTTTTCCGAAAGGTGGATTTAAAGATGCTGATGTACCAATACTTAAAGAAACATCTTTATTATCGACTTTATAATATATATTTGGATTAGAAACCATTTTTGTTACATCTCCACTAAAAAATAAAGGACTTCCTGCAAAACCATCGTCAGTCAAAGGTACGTAAGATTCTATTGTTTGACTTTGAACAATTTGTGATGAAACAAAAGACGCTTGACTACCTAATTGAAATAACTCCACTACAACTATATTAGCCGTAGGGTTATCTAATTGTATTCCAAACAATCCATTCATAATTAGTCTTTTTTAAGCTCCCTCTTTATTTGTTTTATTCTTAAAATATCTAAATAACTCTTAATAACATAAGAAGATGCTACCGCAATTGCAATAACACCACTAATACCTAGAATATTCTGTAAATTAAAGTCTTTAAGTTCCTTCATTTTCGTCTTCTTTTAAATCAAACCATTTTGATAAGAATTTATTTATTCTTTTAAAAACCCTACTGCTTTCAGCAAAACCTAATCTACTACAATTTTCAAAAACTGATATAATTAATTGTAATGAAATATAATCAACAATAACCCAATAAATAAAATAATAAACTTTGTTTATCATTCTACCCTCTGAACTTGTGTTCATTATATGAACAACACTAATCATTAAAGTATAAATGAATACTTTAAAAACAAATCTTCCGAATTTTTTACTTTCAATCTTATCCCCCTCTTTTATTGAAGCACAAACACCCGTTACGAACTCTAAAAACAGTAAAAGACAAAAAGCGACAAACATCATAGGCTCTAATCCTAAAAACTTGTCAATAAAACTACTTACGCTACCAATTGTTAAACTAAAAGCTAACATAGGCTTAAAGTTTTTGTAGTGTAACGTGCTTTGAAATACATCGTGAAGGCTACAAAACCCCCAATCTTTTAAAAACGCTTTCATTACTTTGTTTTTAAGTGGCTACAATTTGTGCTTCTAAATTAGTTGCATTAGTTAGTATTGTTATGTCAGGTAGTGTTAACCCCGTAGGTGCGTTAAGTTTTACGCTTTGACCACTAGCTAATACAATATAAGTTCCGTTAGACTGCTGAACCCTTAAACCATCCGTAGCGTGGCTATTCAAAACGGCTACACTCGTTTTATTAGTGTAAGTTGTGGTAGCCGTAATCGTTACCATTGTTAAATTTAATTCTATATCGCTCATAATTTTTAATCTAAAATATCGCTAAACTTTAATCTTTTAAAAGGCTTGTTGTCGATACATAAAATTAACTTTAAGTCATTACAATCTATGTCGCTTGTTGCAATATAAACTGAAACTCTAGTTACTTCCTTTTCGTTTTCCTTGCCTAGTCTTTTTAAAATATTCTTAATCGTAGGGGCGACAAAAAGTTCTGCTTTAACTGATTTACCCGTCCAATCTACTTTTGGAACTAACATTAACTCTTTTAAAGTAATTTCTTCCGAAAATTCTTCGCTAAATGCAGTTAAAATTTTATAGCTAGGTGTTGCTTTTTCGCAATCAGTATAAATTTTAATCTGCGTGTTAATTACTTCCTCTTCTCTCTTTTTCGCATAACTTTTAATTGCATTACGCATAATTTTTTTGGTTTCATTTTTGGTTTCCATTTTTTCTCTGATTTTTTTGGTTTAAAATAATTTATTAAGAGGATATTCTACATCTAAAGGGGTGTTTAAAGTTATAAACCCTTTTTTAGCGACTACTCTTCCTCTTAAAGATAATACACTCTTTAGTCTATTTGAAATTAATCCACTTAAAATGTCTGATAATCCAACTTCATTAGGTTTGATATTCAAATCAAAAGAAACTATCGTTGTGCCACCGTTAGAATTTATTATAGTGTTTAAGTTGCTATTTTTAATATTAGCAATTAATTGGTTATTAAATAAAATTTCAAAATCATACTCTTTAATAGTAAACTCTTGTTCGCTATTATTAGTTACTTTTAAGTTAAATCTAAGTATAAGGTTTTTCTTACTCTGACTAACTAAATTTACACTATCTAAAACAATTTTGCTATCTGATAAAATAGAAATTTGCGAATTATAGTATCTATACGCACCATAACTAGCAATTCCTGAAACACTAATAAATAATAATCCTTTAATCTTTTTTTAATAAACTGTTTGTATGCAAAATAACCTATACCTAAAGCACCAATTATCATTATAGTTGTTTTATGTTTTGACCAAACCTCATTAAGCATTGACCTTTTATCTACTACGTTTAAATTTTTCATAATTTTTAAATTTTTCTAATTACTATTATTCCTACGATTGCAAAAACTAAAGCACCACCTATATAGTATTTATTCTTTAATAAAGTGTCTTTCAAGGTTGATTTAGGCTCGTTTAAAGATGAACTAAGCTTATCGCTTTCGCTTACTGATTCATCCTTATAAATAGCTTCATCTTGCTCGTCATTGGCTCTTGCTTTTTGTTCAGCAACAATCTTATTTATTCTTGCTTGGAAAGTTGATAATATATTTGAATCTGATTCGTAAAGTATATACTCTTCTAAAGCTATTAAAGAATCTTCTAACTCTACATCTGATATTTTACTAAGAATAGTTGAGTTAATAGGATTGACTGCCCAATCATAATTTACTGCAATATCAGTAAACAATTGTTTTTTAGTTGATTCTTTTTCGCTTACTCTTTCTTTTTCTGCTTTTAATTTATTTTCGTAAGAAAGAAAAATAGGTGTTCTTTCGTCAATAAAAGTTTTTATTTTTTTGCCCTCTAATTTTGTTTTATATACATCAGCGTTAGGTGTGTTTCCACGAAAAGAATTACTACCCATTTTAGAATATAATTTATTTAATTCAACCCTAAAATTCGCTATTTGTTTTTCTGAATATTTACCTAAACTACTAGCAAAAGAATTTAAACTACTATAAAATTCGGGGATTATTGCATAAGTGGATTTAGTATATTTTGCAATATCTCTTAATCTACCTTCTTCACTTGCTTTTTCTTCTCTCTCTTTTTTGCATTTTCTACCGCAATAAAAATTGTCAAACTCATCCTCTAAATACATATTTTTAATGTTTTTCATATTTATTGTATTAAAACCAATTTGTATTTCCGTAGTAAGAAACCCCCCTTTCTTTAACCGCTTTGATTAACTTATTCATAAGTACAGAATTAACAGAATTAATACTTACGGTACTTATCTTTAAGTCCTTTACAACTTTATTTAATAAGTCTAGTGTATTTGAGCCAAATTTACCATCTACGGTTATTGTCTTGTAAGGACTAGGAACTAATTGATTAAGTAGTTCTTGTAATTTTTTTACATCATTAAGCTGATTAGAAAATCGCCCCATACCACTACCTGACTTTAATAAAAAAGCCTCTGCTTTACCACTTTCAGAAATAACAGTATTTGGAACATCACTATCTATAATAGATTCAATTTTCTTTCTTTTTAAATAAATTGAACGACCTACAAAAAAGCCTACGACACCTAGCGTACCTAATCCGATATATAGAAATTTATTTTTCATTATTTATACTTTTTAAAAAGTTTAAAACCTACAAAAACAATAATACCAACGGCAGTACCTATTCCTACCATTTTAACTATATCAACTTTAGGCTTTTCATATTCCTCTATTCCCGAAAGTTGATTATATACTTTTTCAGCATCTTTTAATTGTTCTTTAGCAAGTCTTTCTTTTTCTTTATATTCCGAAATATCAAAATTAGGATTCCCTTTATTTGTTTTAATAGCATTTGCTATCATATCAGCCTTCCGCAACAAACCAATAACTTTATATCTTGCAGTTGCTCTTTTTTTATAGGAATTTAGCCTTTCTAATCCTTCCCCTTCCGGATTACTTCGCTTCCCCCATACGGAAAGCCTACCTTGTAACTGACCTAAATCTCTTGGATTCCTAGACTTTAACAACGCTTCATATTCGTCTACGTTGATTTTTTCTTTTAACTCTCTACTGAAATTACTGAAATTACTATTACAACCACAACCCATAACTAACTATTTATTAATTTATTTATTACCTCTTTTTTTTCTTAATTACTTTCATTACAACTACGGTACTTATAATTAAACCCACTAAAACTGAACTACCAATAATGACATTGTTAATCAATTTACCATCAGCTTCAATCTTTTGTTCTTCAGCTTTATTTTGTTCTTCTGCAAGTTTTATTTCCTTGTCATAAAGTTCCTTAGTATTTTCTTGCTCTTCCTCATCAGCTAACCTTTCTTGTCTGTTAGCTATTGAGTTTTTTATAATACTAGCAATAGGTACAAGTATTGGCATAGCAATAGCTATCGTTCCACCTATCGCAACGGCAGTTTCTCCAACGGTATTATGATATATGGATTCTCCCGAAAAGTTAATTTTATCCTTACATTTATCTCCGCAAACTAAAGGTTTTTTATCCTTACCGTTTCTTACTGATTTTTCAAAACTGCTTTTATCCCCCCCAAGTCGTGAGAATTTATTTAAAGCATCTTCGTAAATGTCAGGCTCGTTTATTTTGGCTCTATTTAAACGAGAAGCCATACCTCTATAATTAAGAGATAAAAGACCTAAAAAAGAACCTCTTGCAGGTCTTAGAGCAACAACTTTACTACCTCTTGTAAATATATTACCACCTAGTTCTTTTCGACAATCTTTTCTAGCATCTCCTTTACTTGAACCCGTAGATTTAGCGTCATCAATACAGTCTATTTTATCAGAACTTCTAAAAATATCAGCAAAAGAATCTACTTTTTTCCACTTTTTAGCTATTTTTTTAAAGGGATAAATTGCGTTGTGAAAATCATTATCACTTTCAAAATATAAATTTTTCATAATTTTTTAATCTATTAAAAATTGTTCGTTATCAATATTATCTCCATCAAAATCATAAAAGTTAGACATTGTTTTAATTGGAATGTCTGTTTTTATGCTTTTCATTGATACAGTTGTTGTTTTAAACTTATTATTCCCCCCCATACTTGTTGTTGGTAGTTTTGAATTGGTTTTTTCGTTATACATTTCCAAGTTTTTTAACACATCTTTTGAAGTTAAATTTTTAGAAATAGAACTCAATCCTTTCATAATAGGTTCTTTAACAATAGGTTCTTTTTTAGGTTTAACAGTAATACCTATTACACCAACACCACTTCCTATCTCTTTTTCGGGAGTAAGATTTATTGCGTTTGGAAGAACACCACCGCCTGATGTGATACCATCGTTTGCGGTAGTTTCCTTTTCTTCTTCCTTTTCTTCTTCCTTATTAGGTTGAGTTTCAGTAGTTTTTTTCTTGTTTTTGTCATAAAAATAATACGCTCCAAAAACAATAAAACCTAGTATTAATATATTTTTTGTAGTCATAATATTTTTATTTACCGCTTAATTTCCAATTCATCATCGTTCTATTTAATCTATCATTCCAAAGAGGGGATAAAACCCTCTCAAAAGAACCCCTAAAGTCGCCTAAGACAGAGAAGTTTTGACTTTCATACCAATCCCAAACTTCTTTTCTTACTCTAGTGTTCTGCTTACCTAAAAGGCTTACTAACTCTTCTTCAATAATCGGGTCTTTGCCATTGCGAAGTCTATTTATTTTAGACCTTAACTCTTTGCCTAGTTTAATAGTACTTTCTGAAAAAACAACATCTTGATTACTTGTCGATTCCTCTTCTTTAGATTCCTCTTCTTCAACTTTAATATTTTTCTTTTTAATAAAAAAATACCCTAAAGTCATAATAGAAAGTCCAATTAATGATATAAACATTACTTTAGTTGTTTTCATTATTCAATAATTTTTTTAATTTGATTAAAATTGTCATTACTTAAATCATCCTCTAGCCATTCTTTTAAAGGAGTTCCTAGCATTGAAGTATTGCCCTTATATTTATTTTGAGTATTAAAATAAGATTCTAATTTTTTAAATGTTTCTTTATTATACCTTTTTATAACAGTTACAATAAGCTTCTCATCGTTATCAGTAGTCCAACCATTTAATCCGTAAAGAATGATTTTAGCATCAGAAGATAATAAAGTATCACTTGGGTTATTAGTATTATTAGAACTAGAGGAATTGCTACCGCTATTACTGTTATTTGCATTGCCACCGCTTCTGTTTTGAGCTTCCATTTTCTCCAATAATTCTTTTTCCTCATTAGTCAAATTAGGTTTTTTGATAAAGTTGTTAATCACAAAATAAGCAGTAACACCAACGGCTACAACTGAACTTACTATGATTATGTTTTTTGTTCTTGCTTTCATATTTATTTTTTTGTAGATACAACGTCTTCACGTACATATCCTATTGTTTCCCCATCTAAAGGTTGAGTAAGTTCTATTTTATACCAATTTAGATTATCAGAACCCGTTACTTGGCTAACAACCCTACCTATTGGATTAGTTGTTACTTCTCCAATTAAATTATCTACCCAATCAAATGGCAATTCTTTTTTATTAACCTCTGCTGAATCTCTTACGTTTACAGAACTTTTCACTAAATAAAGTAACTTACCGTTAATATCTTCAACACATTTTTTACCACGACAAGGTTTGTCTAATGTATTCTTACGTACTTTCTTACGTACAAACCTAGTTATCAATATTGTAGCGGTTAATGATAACGCTCCAATTATAGAGTATTTTACTGAGTTTTTCATTTCTTATAATTTCTAATAATAGTTTTAATCTTTGCCAACTCTTGACTATTCATTTTATTTGTTATTCTACCAATTAATGATTCGTTAAACAAATTAGCATAGTATCTTGAAACCAAAGACATATTTGCAACGCTTCCTGCTTGTGCAATAGCACCGTAAACACCTTCTTCATCATCATCAAACCAACTAACGGGATTAATAGTATAGCCGATTGATTCTTCTATTTGTCTTGCTAATTTTCTAGCTAAATCAGGTGTTATTGTAGTATTATTAAGATTTGCAATTTGCGTATTGAACGCATCTAATTCATACATTTCATTTTCTTCCTTTGCTCTTCCGCAATCCAAAACTTTAAACTTACAAAGCAAAGGTCTTGTAATACCAAAATAAACTAAAGCTAAAGCACCCAAAACAACACCCCCAACAATATAAGGGGTTGCTTTATTTTTTGCTACGTTTGAAGCTAATTCTGTTGCTACTACTTTTTGTATCATTGTTCAATTTTTTTATCATTGTTATAACTCCAATTCTTTATAAAAGAATCTAGCTTTTCAAATCTATGTAACGCTTGTTTACTGTTTGCGTTTTTAAAAACATTTAAAAAAACATTGTAAGCGTCAATTCTAGGATAACCTAAACTTAAATATATCCTCAAACCATTTAAGTCGCTTTCCACTTCCGAACTTGGGTTTTTATTAACGTAAAAATGACAAAATTCGTGAAGTAAAATAGCCATTCTCATAGGTATTGAATATCTAAAGAAATCCTTTTTACTTACTTCTATCCTGCCATTTAACTGACTAATCCTAGCAGGAGTGTTAATAGGCTTACCATTACTTCTACTTCTTATAATATCAAAATAATCAATCCTAAACCTTCCATTATCACTATAAAATGGATTACCCGTTTTACTTGCTTCTAAATAACTTGCTTCTTGACTAAACTCTTGCGCAAATCTGACAAAACTATGAAGCTTTCTTGACAACGGAAGTATTTTAGTGTTTTCTAACGGTAATATTTCAACCTCTAAAACCTCATATCCATCACTATTTAAAGGGGAATCTCCATCTTTATATATAACCAACCTAGCCATATAAGGTGCTTGTGGTAAGCCTATATAAAAGTCTTGTTCTCCATCAATTTTACTATACCTTTTTGAATAAAAAGTTTTTGTAGCTTTCGCATCACATATCTTTATCCAAATTTTTGTAGGCTTTTCAGTTTTAATTGAAACTTTTAAAGTACAAGGGTAATCGTCTGTATTTATATCTTTTACCATTAAACCTTGTTTTTGAACCTATGATAACCATAACCAATAGCTACAATTCCTAAAACAATTAAAATATTTCTATTTGTCGTTGAAATATGAAATTTTCTATTATCTACGGAATTAGAAGAACTTAAATCGTTTTTATTATGAACTTGTAATCCACCTTGCGATTGCTCTTCAACCAACCACTCTTTAAAAGATTTTGTAGTACCGCTTTGCTTATATTTTTGATTTGCTGAAATCATTTATTTTATTTTTTTTACTATTACTCTTCCTAAAATTGAACCTATTGCTATACCGTATATTGGTTTAGACCTTAAAGCTATCGCTCCAACTAATCCTATAATACCACCGATAATTGCACCTTGAAGATGGCTTTTTGTAGAACTCTTAATATTTGAAGACATTTTTCCGTTAGCTATGTCGTTCATAGCTTTTATTTTATCTTCCAATAACTTGTCGCTCTCTACACTCATTATTTAGACATTTTAACAGCTACAATAATACCACCTATTAATAATACACCAACAAAAGAAAGTGCAACTATTTTGCCCGTTGAAATTCTGCTTGAAGAACTCGTCATTGGCGCAGGAGCAGTTGGCTTAACATTAGTATCGTTGTTTTCGGTGTCTTTTTTTCTACTACCCCACCACTTTAATAATGCGTTACCAACTTCTAACGCTTTATTAATGTTCTTCTCGTTAATTATCTTTCCATTTCTATCTCTTGTAGGTTCTTCATTACCATCTCCACCATTATTTTGGTTGATAGTTGTTGGTAAATCAGGTCTTGAACCGCCTTCGGTAGCATTATAAAAAGATGAAAACATTGAATTTTCATTAGCAATTAATTGACTAATATTTAGAATTGCATTTTTAGAATTAGTGTCGTTTTTTTCGTCATACGCTCTAAAAACACCATTAATAACATTCAATAATTTAGATGAAGAAACATCTTCGTCAACATCAATATTAGCCATTAACAAAGCATCTATAACTTCATCTTTTTTGTTTTTAACTAAACTTAAAAACTGATTTCCTATTTTCTGTTCTCTATTTGCCATTTTTTATTTTTTTATTAATAACGCTACTCCCATTAAAACAAAACCACCAACTACAATACTATTTATAGTCATTTTATTAATGACTTTTTCATCATTATTCCCACTAGCGTTGTAAAAAGTATTCCTATCGCTTAAAATAGTGTCCTTTAATTCTTTAGTGCTTGTTAATTCTAAAATCTTTGTTTCTTTTACTTTACAGTTTGTGCAACCACCTTCTAAAAGAGTTCTATCAGGGTGTATTTCAGCCAAGCTTTGCAAAGCGTTTGCGCCCCCATTCCTTACAAAATGCTTTATTTGATTTTCTAATTCGCTAGAGTTCCTTGCTTTATTGTAGCTACCAAATTTATTTAATACATAATGACAATCACTAGGTACTTTCTCACTTAGATATTTATACATTGTCATTGGACTACTTTTTGTTCTTGTCGCCATAATTATATTTTTAAATAAAAAAGGTAGGTTTGCGATTGTGCAAACCTACCTTTCAGTATATTGAATTAAATTAATTCTTTCGAACCTTTTTAATCATCAACTTGCTGAAAAGCAAGTCTAATAAAATCTTACTGTCCTTTTAAGGCTCTAAGAGTACTTGAAGATAACTTCAAAGATTCTGAACGAACGATATTAGGGTTTCCGTAATTTCTTACTGCTCTTCTTCCTGCTAATGTTCTTGCAGTAGATACTGTTTCAGCAGGGTAAAGGTAAATCTTTACAGTTGCCGAAGCCAATACAGAAGAAAGAACTAAAGAAGTGTTACCATCAACAATATAGCTATATTTCAAAATAACTATTGAATTTTGTTGCTGATAAGGGTCGATGACAGGAACAAGTGTTTTTTGACTTGTATTACCTGATGAATCAGAAGAAACTAAAGATAAAGTTTCAAGCACTTGGTTAGCAGTCGATGACTGATAATAAGTTTGCCCTAGACTACAAGACTTTTGCATTTGCTGATAAAGGAACTGCTGATAAGTAATACCGCTAATACCCATAGTAATACTAATCGCTGAAGAATTTTGCCAATTCGGTGAAGTATATGCTAAAGTGTTATTTGCTCCTAAGATTGTAACGGGAAATGCCGTTGTTGTGTTAGTGTTTACAACACTAATGATGTACGGTTGTGATGTTGGTGCGGATGCTCTACCCGTTGCCATATCAAAACCATCATCTTCTCCCCCATCAAATGAGTAATCCTCATCTGCGAAGTCGTAGTCGTCTGCGAATCCATCAGCATTGAAGAAATTCTCATTTGCTTCATCTTGTGCTTCGCTAAAATATTTTTTTAAATCCACGATAAATTTTTTTTAAATGTTTAACAATAATTTTCTAATCAATCTTGTTAAGTTTCTTAAACCGATGGTGCTTGTTTTTTCATCTTTGCAGTTACAAAGTTTGCTAACATTACCCCTCCTGCTACACCGACAGCAGTAAATACGATTCCTAAAATTGCTTTCTTGTCCATAATTTCAAAATTATAATTTTTAATATAAATGTTTTAACTATCCAAATAGTTCGCTATAAAACTACTTACATTATACTTTAATTTTAAATTATCGACTATTGTTTAAAATGAAAATAGCCTATTGCAATTGATACAATAGGCTATAATACAGTTATTTATGTATTGCAAATAATGTTCTTTTTTTTTAAGGCAAGTACATTTTAATAAGTAAATTTTTAGTATATGAATATGCTTTTTCGGGTGTGTACTTTAATTTACCCTTAGCATCTCTCATATTAAGAAGAGGTTTAATCTTTTTATTGTAATTAACTGATATGTAGTCTTCAATGGCTTCCATTATTTGAGCCTTACTGTAATTACCGTAAATTTTTTCATCATCACAGTTGTACGTACAAAAGAATCTTTTATCTGCATTATGATATTGTTTATTAACCAATAACTCAACAATTTTTAAAGCTTCGTGCCTATCGTCAAACTTTTTATGGTGTTTATCAACGCTATCGGTGTTTTTGTGAAATCTTATCCAATTTAAGTTTTGCCATACTTTCGTAGATATTCTACCGATGGACTGAAAGTGCATTATAATATCTGTTGATGTGTGTCTGTTGGTGCATAAAGCACCTATAAGGTCGTTTGGTGCGTGGTCGCTTACATATTTGTTAATATCCTCAATTAATAAAAGTCCACCTTTATAATTATCTAAAACTACTTTAAGAGCATCGGTTATTTCATTAAGGCTCATTTTTGAACCATCAGGATTAAAAGGTCTTATTCTTCTAACTTCTATTTTTGGATGATGGGAAAAAACCTTTACGTGGGATAAAGAAATACCTTTAACTTCTTCAAATTCATCATTAACATCAATAATTAATGCCCTACGTGGTTTTAGTCCACCACCACCTTTTACGTATTTTTGAATCATTTGCATAGTAACATAGGTTTTACCAATTCCTTTTTTACCTACTGCTACACCTAGTACTGCTTCTCTCATATCTTTATATTAAATATGTTATCTGTTAATTCTGTATTAAATATTCTTTCTCCAAGTAATAACGCTCTACCCCCTTTTCTATGATTTTTAAAGTGCTTAATAACATCGTTTACTTGCTCTTTAGGGAAAACACTACTTGAATTTATAAATTTTTTCTCAATATCCTTCCTTACATAACTAAAGTGGTGCATTTCTAATTCATCACGCATAAAAGTAATGCAATTACCCACATCGGTTTGTCTTGTTTGGTCAATTTGATACGGATAGCTGACAAATAATTTATACTCTGTGTTCGGCTTTATTTTAATAATAAAAGGAACATAATACTTTTCTTTTGGACTTAAAATAAAGGTTGGCTTTTTATAATAAGTAACCATTTGACAAAACGAAGTATCAAAATCTCCTTCTAAAATCTCTTGTAAAGCATAATCGAATTGCTTGTCAACATAATATTCGTCTGTGTCCATCATTAATAAATGGGTACATTCGTTTTCCCTACAAACTTCTAACCCGAAATTTCTTTTAACCATTTCGTTGTCGCATCCACTTTCCCAATAAACATTTCCGTTTTCCATATATTGAATAGTGGGAGAGTAGTGCCGTATTTCGTCAACAAGACCCATCTCTAAAAGCCTTTTGCTCTCAACTTCACTTTGTTCATACTCGTTACCGAAATTACTAATGGTTTGAAACACAATAACTATAAAATCAACTTTTTCCCTGATTGACCTTATAGAACCCTCTAATAGTTCCTCTCCATCAAACACATTATACACTACTCCTATTTTTATACCCACGTAATTCTTTTTTTAAATTTACTTTAAACTTGAATTAAAAGCGTTGTTTAGTCTTCTAATCGCTTTAAATAAGAACAAATTATATTCATCATCTTTCTTGTTGTTATCGTCTAAATTATCAAACCAATGCAACTCTTCCATTATTTCTGTCTTAATGGTTTCTGATTTAGGCTCTAAGTCTTTATGATTTCCTTTAATTATAGATTCCGAAATATCATATTGCTTTTGAAATCCTTGCTCTTTCATTTCTTTTACTTCTTTCTCGTATTGGACTAAAGCAATATTTTCAAAATGAAACAACTTGTCGTTTATTAAAGTATTGTGCGCTTCAATCTTACCTCTTACATCATAAAGTTTAAGTTTAGTTTCATCCCACTCAACAAATTCTTTTGCTCTTTTAAGCCTTTTGTCTTCTTGATTGTTTAATGGAATAAGCTTTTGAGCTAAGTTTCGCTCGTGTAAACTTAAATTAGCTTGTAGGCTTTGTAAAGTTCCTAGATAAACTTTGTCGTGTTCAATTACCTTTTTAAAATCTCTTATAGGCAATATCCTATCTCTCATAGTGGCTTTGCCTTTACCATCTCCTACAATTTTACCTGCTTTGTTTTTTACAAATCTTTTAGCCAAATCATTTGATGTTTGGTCTTTCATTAACTCTTTAATTTTCCCCATTTTACTCTGATTTATGATATTTAATATATTTAAAATGTCTTCCCCAATCTTCTTTATTCCAATGAAAAGCATTAACCCCCGTATGTACGTAATTTTGCACACCCCTTGTTAATAAGTCTTCGGCAAAGTAAGTGTCAGGTGGGTTAGTTGCCCCTTTAGGTATTCTAAATTCAAAATTTGTCATTACCTTTTTTTTCATTAAGCAACAACCAATTCCTGCGATATAAGTAGGTTGCACTTTTCCGTTTACAAATGAGTGCCAAAAAAGTGAACTTTTATTATAAAACCTAAACTTATTCCAATATTGGTGGTTTTTATCTACCGTAGCTATGCAAGGGGTTCTATTCGCACCATCAAGTATTTGGTACAAAGCACTTACAATTGGTAGCCTACACTCTAGCAACCTCTCTATTACATCTAATTGAGGAAATACATCACTTTCTAAATGAAGCATATAAGTACATTTTGATTCTAAAAAGTACCTTCTAAGTTGATTGTGTGAATCACATAGTCTTTCCATTACTGAATAGTCCGAGTAATCTTTCCAAAAAACTTTAAGACCATACGTTTTATTTAGCCATTTAGCGTTTTTGTTGTTTGCGGAATTATCAGCAACATAATACTCTATTCTATCTTTAGGATAGCTAAAGTTTTTAAGGTTATCTAAAAACTCTTTAATGCAGTAGTTCTTACCATCGTAGGTAGGAATTGCAATGAGAATTTTAGGCAACCTCTTCTTAGTTTTTTTAACTAATACACTTTCTACAATTTTAGAAAAACTCATTAATCTTGCTTTTTATTTTCTTCTGCTTCTTTATTTGCTTTATTAATTTCATCTTGAATTAATTCGGGATTAACCGTATTTTCGGGTCTTTCAAAAGTTTGAAAACTTGTTTTTTCAGTTTCAAACTCGTTTAAGTCTTGCTCGTTTACAATATTCATTGGCTCTGCGTTTTGAACTCTTGATTCTTTACTGTCGAATGGGTTATAATCGTTATAATCAACATCTCTATATGATTTACTAGGTTCTGATTTTTTCTGTTTTCTATTTTCAACGTGCATATCTTTAATCATTCCCATAGTAGTTGACATAGACTTCTTTAATCCAATAAATTGAGTTGTTTTTGTAAGAACTTCTTGACCAATAGCAAATAATAAAAATTGCTCATCAGTCATTGACCAACCTTTTTTCAAAAACACACGAACCATTGCAGGACGAACTTTTTGACCAAAAGATTTGTCGTAAGACATTACTTCCGTTGCTTGTTCGTTATAAGAAGCTACAAATTCTTGTAAAGACATTTCGCCACCCTCTGTCGGTATGATAGTATTTGGGTCAACCTCGTCATTAATAATTAATTCGTTAAGTTTATCCTCTGAAAATTGAACAAACTTTTGAAGTATTAAGTGTAAGGATTCATAAGTGTCCAATACAGTATCAACCATTTGCTCTGTTGCAAACTGTTTTTCTTGTGGTGGCAAATCATTAACGGCAGGGTTTGGATTGTCAAAAGGACTAGGCTCTTCTTCTTCGTTAGCCTTTGTGTCGTTCATTAAATCCTCAAAAGAGGGATTAGAGTTAAAGTCAGGTTCGGGAATATCGTCAGTTAAACCTTCTGCGGTTTTAGGTGTAGCGTACTCTCTTTCAAATACATCTTTGTCGTAAGGGTTGTAGTTTCCATTTGTACCCTCAAAATCGCCTTTTTCAAATTGTTTTTTAGGTTCTTCTTTTTGTTGAGGTTCAAATGTTTCGTTGTCTTGTACTTCTTCGCTTATAGGCTCTTCAATCATAGCTTCTTCAACTGCTTCGTTGTTTAATACTGCTTTTCTAGGTCGTCCTCTTCTTTTAGTTTCTGCCATTTTATTTGTTTAATATATTGTGCTTAAAATCTATAATTTTTGTATTTATCTCGTTTATTTTATCTAGTAATATCTTATCGTCTGAAATTCTTTCGTTTAGATAATTTATTCTCTTAATGTATTTTGATATTACCGAATCGTGCCTACTTAATACAAACGCTATCTTATTTTGAGAGTAACCCAAATTTGATTTTAATTCATAGCTACAAATAGCTAAAGCACTTGTTTTATTGGTATTGCTTGAACCTTTTAAGAGTTGTTTTTTAGATAAACTAAAACTAGAACAAATAGTCTGAATTATAAACTCTTGCAACACAATATCTTTATCCCTTGCAAGGTTTCTACTGTTTTTAATTATCTCCAATGTTTTCTCGTAGCCTATTCTGTCAACAGTTAGGACTAATTCTTCAAAAATCTTAAAATCACTACTTGCCATAATTTTGCAAAAAAATAAATTTTAAATTATTTAAAATAAAGTAATTAATTTATGACAAATACCAATCAAGTATTTTCTTTGCTTCATCAAGTCCAACGGCAAATTCAGAATAATAACCTTTTTGTCTAAGTCTGTATTGCACCTCTTCTTGCTCTCTTATATGGTCATTACTGATGTAGAATCCATCCTTTTTGAAAATCTTAACGTCTTCTTTTTTAAGTTCTAAAAAGCAACCGTTATATCCTTTTTTTGGTTGCATAATCCACATATCGGGAAGTCCTCTTGATGAACGACATCTTTTAGCCACAACTGACTGCCCCATAGTTAGCTTTATACCGCTTGATTCAGAAGTAAAAATAATATCGGGGTACTTGTCTTTAATGTATTCTGATAAGTCTAATTGTACTTTTGTTTCAAAGTTCTTAGATTTTGAAGTTCTTCCTGCCATATTTTAAATAAAAAAAGCAACCATAATAGGAGTAAACTCAACTATTTGGTTGCCTAACATTCACAATTGAAAGCAATTTTGACACAAGCCAAGATTGAATATTTTACCAATTAAAAAAACCTATTTTACCATTAGAACCTTCCTTTTTAACTTCGGCTTGTTCTACAATTGGTTGTTCGGTTTCTTTTTCTTTATTTATTTGTGTTTCAGACACACTTTTGCGTATTTGCACTTTTTGCCTTT
>JAAHTG010001270.1_pt1 | contig 17672 bp, 6 predicted proteins | sample 6116081 | NCBI WGS metagenome assembly JAAHTG01 (sample SAMN13939989, study PRJNA603662) | sponge metagenome | isolation source: marine sponge | host: Mycale hentscheli | place: New Zealand | collected 2005 | reverse complement strand
TAACTTCCACAGCTACATAGTAGCATTACTAGTATTATTAGTTTTTTCATATTATATAAGTTTTTTTGCGTTTTTCTTAACTCTTCTTTTAATTAACTTTACAGCTTTGTCGTCAGTTTCAGTTATTTTACCTTCTGCGTAAAGCTCTTCAGTAGCTTTTTCATAAGCTGCTTGTTTGTCCGTGTTGTCAGGTGTTCCGCCAAATTTATTTCTATTTGTAGGACTTATATCGTAATTTTTATTACTTATTTTTTTAGTCTTATAGTCTCCTCCCATTAAATATCCATCTTTAATAAGTTTAGGATCTTTAATTCTTAAAGTATCGCCTTTTTGCCCACCAGCACTTTCAAAAGTACGTAAAACATACTTTCCTTTTTTGTCTTTTTGTACTCCACCAGTGTTTTCCCCAACTGTTATGCCGTTTTTATTTAAAGGTGACGCGTAAAAGTTTGGTATTTTTATTCCTCCCATTTTATTTTTTGTTTTCACATTCGCATTCGTAATTCTTAAACATTAACTTGTACATTAATGAGTTCCAAAGTTTTTTAATTTTTACCATATTTATTTTTTTAATTTATAATAATACATTACTGTTCCGTAAGGACTTTTCATTTCAATAACATCATCGTATTTTTCAGGTGTCATTGTTTTTTTGTAACCATCAGCCTTTAACTTTCTTATATCTGCTTTAAAATCTGCTTTTAGTTTAGCATCCTCTTCTTCTTCTTTTTTTATTGTGCTTTGCAATCCCCAATAAGGTAAACCTAAACTCCAAGTATCCCAACCCATAGCTAAAGCAATTCTTTGCCATGTTTTAGTTTCTTCGTCTATAGCTGTAGATAAGTTTTGATATTTTCTCATAACTCTATCTAATGGAACGTTAGTAAACGCGGCTATAATTTGTGACACTGCTAAATAAGCTGGATTTTCTAAACTCCAACCTCTTCTTTTCATCTCTTTCATGTTCCAAGAAAAAGATTTAAAAGCTGATTTTAATTTTCTAACTTTAGAATCTAATACTGGTGAAAAATCTAATACACCCCATACAGCGTTTTCATATTTAGGTGCTTTCTTTTCACCTTGTTTAGCAAGTTCTAATATAACATTTTTAACAGTAGAAATTGCAGCACCACCAAAACCTAAACCAAATAATATTGAATCTAACATACCGTTTGCTATACCAGCTGTTTTGTCTCTTTCTTCATCATCTTCCTCTTCACCTTTAAATAATCCAGCAAATAAAGCTTGTTGCAAGCTGTGAAATACAATGTTTTGTACAGTACTGTAATATATAACTTGTGATAAATTACCTAAATCACTTTCTCTTTGTGTTTGCCCTGGGTTTTTTCTTCTATTATACAAGTTTCTAATAGCTTTTTTCATTTTTCTATTATACTGCATTGTAACATTTTGAAAAGACAATATAACACGACCAGCCAAACTAGCTTGTTGTTGTGATATTTTACTTGGATTACTAGATTGTTGGCTTTCTTCAGCAACAGCATAAAAATCATCAAAAGCTTTTGCTTCTGCTTCTGCTAAAGTGTATGTTTTACCTGTATCAGGGTTTTGTCTTTTTAACAAAGCATTTGTTCTGTTTCTATAAAAAGTTGCACCACCTGATGCTATAGCTAACGTATCCATTATTCTGGTAATAACAAAACCTTTGTCTAACATATAAGCTAAAGCTCCTTTCATGCCACCTTTTTTAGCGGCATTAGCAAGTTCTGCTTCATTAACGTTTATTTTTAAACCGTCACGTCTGTTTACTAAATAGTCAGAATTCATTAAATAGACTACATCTTTCCAATACTGTGGTTGGTTAGCAAATGCTTTAGCAGCTGCATACATATTATTATCACCCCAGTTTACAAAATTAACATTAGATATTAACTGCAGTAAACCAGATCTCATGTTCAAGAACATTATAGCTCCAACAGATCCATTCAACCAATCAAGTAAATTATTTACAACTCTTGATCCTCCACCTTGATACACTGGTCTATTACTACCAGCTTTCATTCTACGTAAACTATCTTTTAAAGCTTCTGTCCACTTAGTACCAAATAAAGCTTCTAGTTTGTTCATGTTTTCTTGTGAAAATATAATATCTACATTTTCGTTAAAAACAGTCATTGCTTTTGTCCTAAAACCTTTATCTAATCCACTTAATATATCTGTTGATATATTGCCACCTGACCAACCATTTCCTGGACTAGGATATTGACCATCTTTTTGTATAACTATTACATTGTCAGCAAACGCTGTTAATTCAGGATCTGATTCTACAGCTTTTACTAAAGCGTTTTGATCTCTTTTAGAAAGACCTGGAATATCCATACCTTGCTTGTTCCATATGTATACTCTTACAGCGTGTGATTTAGTATATGGCCCAACACCAATAGATTCCATCAAAGGGTTGCTAAAGTTTTTAGATTTTAAAGACGGGAATTTGTCTCTTAATGCAGCAAAATCGTTTGCAACACTAACCTTAGCTGACAAAACTTCCTGTTCAGCTTTATTAAAAGGTTTCATTAAGTTATCTAAAACAAATTGAGCGTGTCTGTTTCCTTCAACACCTTTACCCATAAGATCATACATTAATCCCATAAAATCTTCAGCTGAAGGTGTTATAGTTAATTGATTTGCAATGAACTTTAATATTCCTTTGTCTTTTTTAGCTCCTTCTAATTTAGCTCGAGTAGTTGAATACTCTTTAAACGCTTCTTTACCTGTAACTTGTTCAATTTGTCTATTAAACTCTATGTTCAGTCTTTCGCTTTTGTTTACTATAGCTTGTTGAACTTTAGATTTAACATCTACTTGATCCAGTATTTGTTTTACAGCTTCAACATTTTTAATTGCATCATCAGCAAAATAAAAATCATTATAACCTTGAGCTGTTTTACTTAACACCCAATCAGCTTTAGCTTGTGGTGATCCATTTTCTAAACCTGTGATATTTTCTATAGGTAGATTTAAACCTATACCATCTAAAAATGTTTTAATACCTTGAGCAGAAACTTGTGGTCTAGCTGTTAATACAAATATATCACCACTACCAAATTTGTTTTGACGTTTTAAAGCAAGATCAGCTAGTGGTCCTTTTTTACCACCAACCACTTTGTTAAATTCACTAAAATCAAATTTAGCACCGTCGTTTTCTAAGTTAACAGATTGTGCGGCAAATTCAGAAGCATCTATCTTGTAGCTAGTTCCGTCAGGCATATTAACTATTACTTGACTACTAGTTGTAGCTAAAGTATCGTCAAAATCAAATACACTTATTCCTTTTGTAGGTTTATTAATTTTTTGAGCATTAACTTGTGTGTCTAAAGAGTTTTCTAAAGTTTTCTTTATTTGATCAGAAGTCTTAGGAACTCTACACGGAGAGTTACATATTTTTTCAAACAAACCAGGTATGTTTTCTTGTATAACAAAATTAGCCTCATTCATTGCAACTGCAGCTTGTAAATTAGCGTTTATAAACTGCTGTACCTCGGTTGAATTTAATATTTTAGAAGCTGCTAAATCTACGGCTCTTGCTTGTAGTTTTTCAACATTAGGAAACATTGCTTTTCCTTCAGGATTCATAGACATTAATTGCTTAGCGGTAAACGTTTTACCATCAATTTTAATGCTACGTTTTATTTCTGCATTATATACTTTAGCAGCGCTTTCAATTTTATTATTTACAGGGTTTCTAAAAAAAACATTGTTTGGGTTTAAATAAAAGTATTCATTAAAATATCTAATTATTCCATCTGGTATTTGTGTCCAATCTATTTCGCCACGCAAAAATGATTCCCAAGCACTTTTTAAACGTGGATGTAAACCATCTTTAGCTCTCCATTTTCCACCATCAAGAGTTGTGTATGTTAATTCTTGAGCAACACCTTGTATAGGAATTTGAAACTGATTGTTGTCTAAATACTTAACACCATCTTTATATATTTTTGAAGACGCGTCTAATAACGAAGCAATCATTTTCACTTGGTTATTAAACTGAAGAACATGCTCGTTTATAATAGGATTAGTTACATATTTTTTACCTCTTTTATTAACCGCGTACTTAATTGGAGCATAAATTTGTTGAAATCCAAATATTGGACTCATAGCTCTACCTATATTTTGATTTAAATTAGAGTTAGAATATAAAAAATCTATAAAAGCTGCTTTATCAGACGGTCCTAGTTTTTTAACTATATTTAATATTTTTTCTCTTCCTCTTATTATAGCAGCAGAATTAGCAACGTCTGCTTCTGCTCTACTTTTAATCCCTTTTACACCTATAGCTCTACCTTGTAATGCAGCTGTAATATCACTATCAGTTGTTTGTGCATATTTTTTTTGCATTTCTAATGTAAATGCTTTAATGTCACCTATTTCACCTCTAAGAAAAGCTTCTCTTGTTTGATCAAAATCAGGACCTTTTCTTTTATCTAAAGCAGTTTTATCGTTAATCCACTGCAAACCTCTTTTTAATAAAGATGGAAATGAATAACCTGGACTTAAATTAGCGGCTTTTAATAAATTTTTTATTGGCATACCGTTTTTAATTAAGTTTTCTAGCATTACTTTTTGTGCAGCTATTTTTTCTTTTATACTTAATTTTCTAAAACTAGGATCGTATGCGTCAATTAACGTGTTAATACCTTCGGCTCCTTTTTCATTAAGAGCATTTGATATAGTTTCTTCACTTATTTTTTTAGGTTTTGTTTTTTCTTTAACAACTACTGTTTCATTATTAGCTGCTTTTTTAACAGTTGACTTAACTGTTACATTTGATTTAGTTAAATCTTGTACTGTTGATTTTTTTCTAGTTTTTTTATCTACAACGTCTAAAGAACTATCTTCTTTTACTCTAGCATCAAGTTTGTTTTCTATATTTTGCATAAACTCTAGAGCAGTAATACCGTCATTACCTAAAGCTGTTTGCAATTTATCCATAAAATCTTTATCAGCTATTAGTTCTTGTATAGACTCTAAAGCAAAATCAGTAGCTAGTATGTTATATAGCGACTGCTGTCTTTTTTCTCCACCTAAAAAATAATCTTTAAAAGCCTGTAATGATTCTGCTGTTACTTTAGGCACACTAAAAACTGGTTTGTTAAAATAACTAGGCTTACCTGTTTTGCTAATTTGTTTAGTAGGTGTTGTGCCTGTTTGTTTTATACCAAACAACTTGCCAAATCTTCTTTTTATAGTAGCAACTGGTAATGATTTAATAAATTTTGCATCTAAAGAGTTTACAAAGTCTTTGTATTTTTGACTAGAAAAAGTTCCAATATCTTTTCTAAGTCTTTTAAAATATTCTTTCTTAGATTGATTAGTTATATTTTTAGACGAATCAGCCGCGTTAATTCCTTTGCTTGTACCTAATAGTATATCTTTAGATACTTCGTCTTTTATAATAGCTTTAGTTTCTGCAGTATCTAAATTAGCAATTTGATCTGTTTGAGAAGCGTAAACTTTTTCTCTTTGTGCACTTTCTTGAGTCTGTACTTCGTCAAACTCTTTTTGTTCTGTTGTGTCCGCAACTTGCCTAGCTTGTTCAGAATCTAAACTAGCAGACTCACCTCTTCCTAAATTAGTTTTTGCTATACCACCAGCTCTTAAATTAAACTTACTAGATATTGAAGAACCTGCACCTGTACCTGTATCTAAGTCAGCATCGTATTCTGTTAAAGCTTTTATGTATTCGTTTTCTAAAGCTGTTTTAAATTGATCTCTTGTTAGCAAGCTTCCTTGTCTCCATAGTCTTTTAGTCGCGGCTTCAATAACACCGCCTGCTATTTTAACTGCTCTTTTTTGATCAAGACTATTATTCACATCAAAGTCTTCGTCGGCTAATAATCTATTTGTTTGCTCAAAAGAACTATTGTCAATTTTGTTTAACGCCGCTTCAGCTTTAGCTACGTCTTGCATATTTTCTGGAGCCACTACATAATCGCGTGAGTAATCAAAATATTTTAATAAAGGACGAGTTTCGCTTTCGTTAATTGTTTTTGTTATATTTTTAATTTGTTCACTAACGGCGTCTCTTCTTTCAATATCTATAACCGATAAATCTTTGTCGTTTATTTTTTTAATTTTTTGAATTAATTTTCTTTTTTCATCTAATAAAGAATTTAACTCAGTTCTTTGTTCTATAGTTGCAGAGTTAGGAACTTTTATAGCATTATCTCTCATGTTAGAAATGTCTATTTCAACCTGTCTAATTTGATTTGGAGTAAGATTTTTGTTATTTCTAGCACCGTTAATAACTTCTTGTAATACTTTGTCTTGTAGTTTAAATTCTTTAGATGCTGGATCAAAGTTCATATTATTTACCATTTTACTAGCAAAATCTTTATAAGACTGAACACTAGTACCTTTGTCAAATTGAACACCTAAATTATTAGAAGATCCAGAAAAACCAAACAAATGACCCATTTTCCAACCAGCCTCTGCTTCCATCATTATTTGATCAAAATCGATATTTTCTGTAAAAGCGCTAGTTATTGCGTTTTGTGTTAACACACCACCAACGTTACTAGTTGGATTAGCTGCTAAGTTAGTAAAACCTTGTTCTAAATATGATTGAAAACCTTCTGTTAAAAATTCTTTACCTGCCTGCATTTTCATATTAAAAAACACTTGAGGAATTTTGCCGGTTAATAGATAGTTACCAACAGTGTTACCTAACATTTTTTGAGTAACAGGGCCAAAAGCTTTTGAAGCCACTCCTCCAATTTGAGAAGCTACTATATCAGAAACAAACTCTGAAGCAAAAACACTAGCTCCACCAGCGGCAGCGGCGTATTGATCTCCAATAGCTTTGCTTTTTAATGATTCTAAGTATTCAGCTGTTGTAAAATTTCCTTTACCATATTTTTCTTCCATTTGTCTTTCAACAGCATCCATGTAAATATTACCATAAGAAATAGCTCCTTGATAACCTGAGCCTAAAGCAATAAGAGAAACACCAGCAGCTGCTAAAGGAACAGAACCTCCAGCTGAAAGCCCACCAGTTCCAACTAAACTAACTCCTGACGCAGCTAACATTGTTGTACCAAGTATAGAAGGAACCATATGAGGGGCTTGATCTATACCCATAGACATCGCCTCCATTAAGCCTAATAAATTATTATTACCAAAAGGGTTAACTATAGAAGCGCCTGTGTCTGGTGTAATAAATTTTGCCATTTTAGCATTTGCCTCAGCCATTTCTTCTAAGTCAAAAGATATACTTTTTTCAGATATATTTTCTCTTTTTTCTTTTCTTGTCAAATATTCACCTAAATTATCTTTATCTGCCCATGTCCAATCATGCCACGCTAATCTTTCGTTTAAGCTTTCGTCTAGTTTTCTAGCTTCACCTAACGTCATATCTTTGTTAAGTTTACCGTCTTTAATTTGTTTTTCTAAATTACTAACAACATCGGCTCTTCTTTCAAGCTCTTCTTTACCTAAAGCAACTTGCACTTTGTTGATGTTAGAACTAACAGATTCTGGTAGTTTATCTCCTGCTTCAAGTATAAAACCAGCTCCAGTATATAATTCTTGTAATAAATTAAAGTCTTTAGAGCTTTCTTCTTGATTGTCTATGTCAAAACCAGCCATTTCATATAATTTATCCGCTGTTTTTGTACTAAATAAATTATCCCACAAGTCTAAACTTCCTCCTATTAAAGATTTTTCAGGCATCCAATCAGGTCTTAAGCTGTCTTCTTGTTCTGAATCTACTAATTGTCTATCAAAATCTCTACTAACTTCGGCAAAGGTTTTTTCTCCACTTATGCCATACTCTGTAAATAACTTAACTGCTTCTTTATTTTCTCCTAATCTAGTTTGAAACTCTTTATTCCACCAATCAGTGTATTCTTGTTGAGCTAATTTAAAACCATCTTCACTAAGAATATCATATTTATCACCAATTTCAGTCCATTTGTCATTACTCAAATCGTTAATATTGTTTTTTATATCAGTAGTTATAGATGAAAATCTAGGATCATCAGCAACAGCGGTGTTTATAGTGTTAGCGTATGCTTCTTCTAAATCTTGTCTTGTTTCAAGATCATTAAATTCAGGCATTTTTTCTTTTAAATACGCTTCAACTTCTGGGTTTATTTTTGTAATTTTTATTAAATCTTCAGTTGATAACTCAAGTTCTCCTTTGTTATATAAATCTAGTTTTTCTTGCCTAGCAGCTATAATTTTAGCCATAGCTTCTTTTCTTTTGACATCAAAACCTATATCGTCATTGCTATTATCTTTATCAAAACTTGGTTTACCTGTAAATTCATCGATCTCTACAACTTTTAAAGGAGCTAATTCTTCTAACTTTTTTGCTTCAGCTTCTGTTAAATTATCTCCATCAAAAATGTCATTTACTTGTAATATACTAGGTGCGCTGGCTTGTATATCTTTTATAGCTTTGTTAGTAGCGGCTATATCTGCTTTTTTTGTTTTTTCATTTATTAAAGGATTGTTTATTAAATTATCAACTTTTGCTTGAATATTTTTTAATTCACCTTCAAAATTTGAAGCCACTTCTCTTGTTGTGTTACCTTGAATATTGACAGGTACACCATTTATATCTAATGTTTGACCATCAACTAAAAAAGTAGGACCAATTTCTTTTTCTGTAACAGTTTTATTTCCTATAAAACCATTTCTCCATGTGTTAAAATCTTGATCGATAGCACCTTGATCTAATAAATAACTGTGAACATTTGCTTGACCTTCAGGGTTTTTATTTATTCCGTTTAACCAAGTATCAAAATCTTGATTAACAGTTTGTTTTTTAGTTAAAAATTCCCAAGTTTTTTTAGCTAGTTTTCTATTACCTTTATAAACATTTTCTTTTTTAGCGTTTTGCGCTTCTAATTTTTCAGCTTCTTTTTTTTCTTTATTAGCTTTCCATTGCTCATAAGTTATTTCATTTTTATTATCATCGTAATAAGTTGCCATTAATTAGTAGGTTGATTTAAATTAGGTGTTGTGGATTGTTGACCAAACGCGTTAGATCTTTGACTAATTAAAGAATCATCTTCCATAGTTGCTACAACGTCATCTACTATAAATTTTCTATACATAACATTAAATACTTTTCTTTGTTCATCTCCAATATCTTTATCATAGCTCCATATTCCAGATCCTTTTTCCCATGCAGCTTTTAATGCTTCTGTATCGTCTCCTAAATCAGGAAAAGCTTGTTGAGCTAGTTCTTTGTTGAAAACAACTGCAGAAGCATCTTTAGCAATACGCATGTTCCATACTGATCTAGCTTGGCCGTTGTCACCACCTGGTCCAATAAAAGAATCTACTTGTTGTTGAAGTTCAGGTCCCATAGCTGCAGCAACTTTTGTAGGATCTACTCTTAAAAATTCATAGTCTTTTCCTTCATATGTTTTTGTTTCTATTTCTTCACCTAGTAAATCTTTATTAAATATACCACCACCGATGTAAACTCCGTCATCGTTAAAATTAGCGCCAGCTAAAATATTAGTACCTTTTAATGCGCTATTTACTTTTTGACTCATTTTAGGTGTACTAACAATTAACGATTGATTTTGTTTTTCCATTGATTCCATACCAGCGCTATTCATAGAATAACCTTCAGGTGGAAAGCTAACTAAATCGTCAGGGTTTGTGTTTGCTTTGCCATTTACCATTGGCGGTATATAACCTTGGCCTGTAAAAACCATTTCTATAGTATTTCCTTCACCTCTTTTAAAATCATATGTAAATCCATTTTCTTCAGTAAAACCTAATTCTCCATTAAATACTTGAGACGCTAAAAGTATATCACTGTTTTGATTTGGATCAATATCACTCATGTCTTTTATATTTAAAAAACTTTGTGCATTTGTTAACATACCTTTCATTGTTTCTGGAGAGTTGTTTATCCACTCTAATTCTGCTTGTAGTTCTCCATAGTTATCTGGTTTAGGAGTTTTACTAAGCTCCATAGCTATTTCAGCAGCTCTTGCTGGATACCCTTCAAAATATTGACCAACCTTGCCACGAGTCATTTGATTACCTTGCGTATTCATTGAAGCGTTTCTAGTTATTGTAGCTTGACTTTGTGTTGAGCCAGCTAACACTCTAGCGCTTTCTTTAGCTTTATCATAAAGCTCTTGATCTTTTTCTACTTTCTTAGCTTGTGAAACGCTAGCGTTAATAGTGCTTTGAAGTTTATCAAAAGAACCTTGAACCGATTGATTTATATATTTTGGATTTCTATATGACATGTTATATTAATTTTATTATGTAGGTGTTCCAGAAGTGGTTGTTCCAGAAGATGGAGTAAAAGCATTGGCTATACCTCCGATAGCTCCTGTTATCGCAGCTGTTCCGTCTGCTCTTGCTTGAGCTATTTGAGCTTGAGCGTTATCTAGCTGTGTAGCTACTCTATCTATCTTAGCATCTTCTCTTTGTTCAGTTGCATTAAATACAAACTGCGCTCCAGACACTTCAGCTTGTTGAACTTTTTCAGCTTGACTCATTGCTATGCCTTCTATTCTTTGTTTTTCAGCTAATTGTCTTCTTTCTAAATCAGCTTCACCTTGTGCTCTTCTATCTTCGTTAGATTTTTCTTGAGACTCTATGCTAGCCGCTACATTTTTCTTAGATCTTAAAGCAGCTTGCGCTAAAGCAGTTGCTCCACCTGCTCCTGCCCCACTAGCCATTAAAGTGTCTAACGTATTTGCTAAAGCGATATCAGCTTCTTCAATTTGCATTTCAGCGGCTTTTGTTGCTACAGATAAATTATTAAAAGCATTACTCATTTGTCCAGATCTATCAGTAGCCATACTAGATAAATCAGTTATACCCTCGTAAGGATTTATTATTGCCTGTCTGTTATTTTCTAAAAAATCTAGTTTTCTTGACAAAGCTCTAGCTTTTTTTGCCGCCGCTCTTTTAGCTTTTTTTGCAGCGCCACCTCCTATAATACCTGATATTGCGCTCGCTGCTATTCCTAATGTTACTGGATCCATATTGTTTGTTTATTATCTTAATGCAAACGTACTACTAACTGCAAACAATTCTTTTAACCCGTTAGGATCTGTAGTTGCGTCTGTCTTCATAGTTACTGTTGCATAATAAGCTTTTATACCTGTTGTCTGGTTACCAAACACTACTTCACCTGGTATAGGTGTCTGCGTATTATTAGGTATAACCGCCATATATTTATTTTGTTTTCTATCAAACCCAGCTCTGTACTGGATATTATCTTCTGTATAAGCTCCTTCGTCGTAGCTATATATTTTTTTGTATTGGTTGTTTCCTGTTCCTTGTACTATTGTATCTACATGGTTAATCCAATTACCATTTACAGCATCAAACCCTGTTTCGTCAGATAAAAACGCTGTTACTTCCCAACCATTAGTACCTTCGTAATTTATTGTTTGAAATGTTTTTATATTGTTAGGCGATGGATTAAATACAAATTGAACAGATGAACTACTTGTTGAGCCATAAAAACTATTTCTAGTTTGGTTAGTATAATGTTTAAATATTCTACTATTGTCTGATTCATCTTTTGCTGAATAAAAACTACCTTGTGAACTAAAAATTGCGTCTGGCTTATATGTAAAAAAGCTAGTCCAACCTTGTGATCTTTCATCAAAGGTTAAAGTTTTGTAAGCAGTACCATCTGGTTCATATCTATTATTAGGTTGTATAGACAAAACATAGTTTTGATTATAATTATCATAAGCACCTAATATAACACCTGTGCTTGTAACAGCTGATAGTTGATCTCTAAAGAAATCAATCATACCGTAGTTTGATATTTCTGTTATGTTACCCCCAGCTAATCTTAATACAGCGTTTCTGTTTCTATCCACAAAATATTTTTGATAACCATACACAGCAAATGATAAAGGATCTTTACTTATACCCCAGTTTCCTGCAATAGGTGTTATCTGTCCTATAACTAATCTACCTGATGTTGTTATAGCAGAACCCTCGGCTGTGAATATAGCATCTTTATCTATTAAAGCGTTGTTAACTTTACGCTCTTGAAATATAAGTAAGTTAGTATCTTCAGCAAATAACTTTTGTATTGAACCGCTTATAGGATCTACACTTCTAGTTATTTCTTCAGCTACACTAAACTGGTTTGTTTGATTTGTACCTGTTCGTGAATTAAATATACCAGAGTATATAAGAGAGTTTCCTCTGCGTGCTTGGGCATCTTGTTCTTCAACTATATATGCTTTTACACCATAATCAGTAGATGTGTTATTATAACCTCCTCTAATGCGTGATTCTTCTATATACCAATCTTCGTCTGGATTAGACACTTGAGGTCCAACCCATGTGTAAGTAAACGTGTAAGCGCTTGCGGTTAACGTAACGTCTTTATCAAACGTCATTACGGTTTGTGTTTGATTTACTGAAGTTATTTTTGTATCAGCAGATACACCAGCACCTGACACAACCATGCCTATAGCAGGAGTACCTAAACCACCACTAGCAAATGTAGCGTTACTTCCAGCGCTAACAACACCAGTTGTTACAGCTGTTCTGTCTGCTCCTGCTGTTGGTATGTAAGGAGTGTCTGCTAATCTCTTCACGTAATATGAGTTGAAATAAGAAACTTCTAGTGTTAGTGGCATATTATATTAATTACTTGTTTTTATTGATTATTACAGTGGACCTAAAGCGCATTGACCGTTGTACGTTGCGTCTGTAAAATTAAACTTAAATCCTCCAGTATTTCCAGCACAACCTTCACCTGTTACGTTAGTTGAAAAAGCTCTGTATTCTCCTGGTATAGAAAAATTTAAAGTCTCTGTTCCTGGATTTCCGTTTGTAGCTGTTATTTGTCTTGATGATATACTATTACCACCAGTATCAACTGCTTGTGACCAACTTGATGAAGGGTTTGCTCTGTATTGAACAGTATAGTAAACTGACAAACTACCACCGCTCGCTCCATTAGTAGATGTTAAAAGTGGAGTTAAAGCCATTACACCTTGTGTTAACGCTCCTGTAGTTGCATTTGTAAAGTTAGCTCGTACGTTATAAAACTGTATAGCATTTCCTGGATAAGATATACCACCTATTATGCCGTAAGAACCTGTTGACGAAGTTGAAGAACTTGCTCCAAAGAAAGCTTCATAGCTTTGTGTACAAGCGGCAACACTAGAAAGCTGGTTATTGTTGCATATAGCTTGAGGCACATGTTGAACACCTACTGTAAAAGTTATAGTTGCGTTTGTAGAAAGACCACTACCATTTACATCTGTAGCCGTAATTATAATCACCCAAGTATCTCCTTCAGTCAAAGCACTATTAGTAGATAATAGTCCAGAAGAACTCATTGTAAACTGATTAGTTACTGAAGAAGGATTACCTGATCCTAACGAAAACACTAATTCATCTGTGTTATTAGATGTTTTAGCAGTTCCATTTACAGCAGCATATTGTTTTATTGTAGTGCTAGCTATTGTTATACCAGTAGGATTCATAGGGTTAGTTGTAAACGAAGGAGCAACATTACCAAGCGTTGCTACATAACTATGTGTGTCTGTAAAAGGAAAACCAGGATCACCACTACCATTGTCATAAACTGTTTTAATTGTTATATTGTAAACATCAGTAGAAGGGTTTGCTTGAGATGTATTGCTATAGAAAAAAGTTGTTGCAGTGTCTAAATCATAAACAGCTTGAGCTTGTCCGCTTTTTAAAGCTAAATCAAAATTAGATTTTACATCAGTACTTTGGGTAACATCGCTTTGTCTAAACGCTGACAATAGCGTAACAGTTAAATGACTAGCATTTGTTACTGTTGTGCCACCGCCTGTTGCAAAAGTAAGTGAATTACCAATTTGAGTTGCAGTAGCTGCGCTTTCTAAAAATGTAGCAGAGCTACTACTTATTGTTGTTATACCAGCGTATTGAGAATTTATTAAACTATTTAATGTGTTTATTTTTCCTTGTAAAGAAGTTTCCCAGAATATTTCTAATAAAGAATAAACTGGTTTAGTTTCTGCCACGCTTAAAAAAGGCTGCATTGTAATAATATCACTTGAACCTGTTCCATCTTCTGCATTAGTATCAGCACCAACGCCGCCTGGTACAATAGGAACTGTTGTTGCTAAAGCTACTTTACCGTTAGCTGTTGTGTCTATTTTAATTGCAAAAGGATTTAAATCAGAATTATAAAAAGGTTGTAACACAGGTGATGTTCCCCATGGTATTGAACCTATAGATACTGGTGTTTCAATAGCAGCACTTGTATCTACTCCTGTTGCGCCATATGTTCCTTCAGGAGCATTAGGCTTAAAAGGTATACCTGATATTTCCATATCTTTAACGGTAGCTATTGATAATACTTCTTGGCTTAAAAAACCAGGATAATATTGTTGGTTCCAAGCAGAAGTTTTTAATGGATAACCGTATGGTCTATTTAATTTTTTATTTATGTTTGGATTATTTATTCTAATATATAACATTTCACTACTGCTATATTCTGTATCAGTAGGTCCTACTTCTTGTAAATTTCTAGGTACTTTATTAATGTTGTCACTAAGTAACACAGAAAAAGAAGATTTGTTTTCTTCATCAGTTCCTGTTATAGGTAAACCATTTACAAAACCAGGAAGATAAACGTTATAATACTCTTGCTCTTGTTGCTTTACAACTACTTTATAAGAATACCAACCAAGAGGATTTGTAGTAGCGTTCCATATTCCAGGTTGACCACCAGTAGTTGCTTGGCCTATTGCCGAGTCTATTCGTATGTTTAGTGAAGTTCCTAGCCAATCTATTATAGGGTTGTTTATTTGCTCTGTTACAGTATTGTATGGAGCAAAAACAGTTGAACCATTAATACCATCAACATTATCATAAGAGGATAATATAACATCTGACTGTCTACCGTATCTATCAGACAACACAAAGCCAACTTGATATGTCCTGTTTTGTTTTAAGTTATGATAAGGGTATTGTATGAAATTATCATTGTAAGGTCTTTTGTCGCTAATTAAAGCACTAAACGGTATTGAATCAGGGCTACTATGTTTGTCTACATAATTACCATATACAACTCTGTTACCTATCATTTCTTGTGCTAAAGCTTTTACAGGTACTTTGTCGTAAACTCTTGTTGTTTGATTTTCTGGTAACGTTTTATACGGTTTATTAGACGAATAATTATAATTATAAAAAAACTGATTAACATTATCTCCATGTACAGGATCAACATATAATATTGATGAAAAAGCGTTACTAGCTAAATCAACAAACTTAACAGTGTCTAAAACTTTAACTGCTAAAGCATCAGATTCTTTATACAGTAAATCTATTTCTGTAGCTAAAAGACTTGATAGCATAGTCTGCGGATTGTTATAAGGCATAGGTGTTTTTAACACTATGTTATCTATATTGTTTTCAAACCAATTAACTACGGTTGACTTATAAGCATTGTCCATATCAACAAAATCTGGGTTTTGACCACCTCCAAATTCGCTGTATTGTTTAGGTATAAACATTGGCTGACTAAATGGAGCCATTAAAGAATATTCATTATCTTCAAATTTAAACCTATAGCTAAATCTTACAAACTTATCTTCTAAAAAAGCATCATCACCTTTCCAATCACCATCGTAAAATTGATTAACGCCTATAGTTATAGAATTACCTCCCACCCAAGAATATGGAGCCGCAGATACATCTTTAGAAAACTTTAATGTTATTTGATTATAAGCTAAAGGATAATCACTGTCACCTGAAGCAGGCGCGGGTGCATAATCCGCAACAACAGACGTTATAGTTATATTACTAGCGGCTGTAGCATTAGGACCTGTTACTATCATACCAACCTCTGGTAACACTTGATCAAAGCCGGCATTAAAAAGATAAGTAGCAGTTAATCCACTACCAGCTATAGAAGTTATTGAAGATGTAGCACCATTAGCGTTTTGCTCTTGCGCTTTATTAGTCATTGTTGGTCTTTCAAATACAATTTTTAAACCTGAAGTAGTAGTTGTTATTGCTTTATTTAATGTAACTTGTGTTGAGCTATTTATAGCTATAACAAATCTTTTTTCAGTAATTTCAGTAGGAATAGTAATTGTTTCAAACTCACTTACTATGTCACCTATTTTTACATTACTGGTGTCTCCATCAATATTTACAACAGCGCTGGTACTTACCGTGCCTGTTATTCTTGTGTTATATCTATCTAAAACAATAACCGGTTCACATGGCGCGTATTTAGCTACTGATATTTGATCTTCATTAGTATAATGACCAGCGTTTTGCGCTAGTTGTACGTTTATTTTTCTAGGCTGATTATTATTGTCTGTCCAAAACAATAAATCTTCTACCTTGTTAATACCTGTAACTGGAAATGATTTATTAAAATTTAAAAACCAACCTTCTACTAATATAGTTGGTGTATAAGGAGCGTTTAAACTTATTTGTGTTATACCACAGTTGTTAGAGTTTGTGGCTCTAACACCTGATGGACTATCAAAATCAGTCCAAAGAAAATAAACTATGTTATTTGTTTCATCTATAAAATGACCTATAACAACAGATTCATTACCATCAATTTCTCTTATAACAGTATTACCTAATACATTTTCAAACTCACCAACAGTTGATCCTTCTGATCTACTAATCATTAAGTTTATAGCTTCTCTATATTCACCGTTAGGCAATAATCGAGAGTCAATATCTTGATTCATTTTCTGCTTGAGAAAAGTGTTTTTAATTTCTGCCATGTACTAGTGTTTAATCCATTTAGACTTACCTCTCATAACTTGAACGATTTCATCTAACTTTATATTTGATAATCTTATTTTAGCGTTACGCAAAGCAGCATATCGTTGTTGCTTATATTGTGGCGCTATCTGAACAGTGTCTCTTCTTGTTGATAATATACTATATAGTAAATGTTGGTACATTGCTTCTTCCGCCATCTTAGGTACTTTAGTATCTAAATCATAAGCAAGTCCATCGGATATATATTCTAATATTATTAACTTACCAGCTAAATCACTTGAAAAATTAAACGTACCTCTAGCTTCATCTATATTAAACCAACCGTTCATTTGCATGTTAACTGGATCACCTCCGTATCTTTGACCATAATAACCTCCAGCACCCCAAGCGTTTTCTCCCCACCAATCATACATCCAAACCTCAGGAGCGTTTGAATTTACAAAACCTAAACCTGTTATATTGGCTGTATTATTACTTTGCCATCTTTCGTTTGTTATAGAAGTACCATCTATATTTTCTTGAAAGTTATCTTGTATTATATTACCTAGTTGATCTTGTACGGGCGCGTTTGACGGGCTGCTAGTTAATTGTGTAGGGTATATAGTATGCTTAACTCCAGATACATCTACCCACGACAGTTTAACATAGTTAACATAATCTTGTGGTATAACAACACCTAAACTAGGTGGTACAGTAAGTTCTTGCGATTTAATGCTTTTTAACGTATCAAAACTAAATTCTTGTAAACCACGTTTTGCATGAAATATAACATCTGTTCTATTAACTCTAGGTATAAGTTTATCTTGACCAACATAACCTACAATAAAATTGTTTACTATATCATTTAAACTTGTGTATTGATAACCACCGTAATTGTTAGCAACAGCATCTGCTTTTAATTGTACTTTTACATATGTACCTATATTTTGGCCATTACCTAAAGT
>JAAHTG010000966.1_pt1 | contig 17742 bp, 10 predicted proteins | sample 6116081 | NCBI WGS metagenome assembly JAAHTG01 (sample SAMN13939989, study PRJNA603662) | sponge metagenome | isolation source: marine sponge | host: Mycale hentscheli | place: New Zealand | collected 2005 | reverse complement strand
TTATTTGTTATAAATATTGCTACCTATCTATATTTACTAAAATTGTTGTATCTGTTGTTCTAGAAGAAGGTAAGGGTTGAGCTAATTTACCTACTGCTAATAATTCATATTGTTCGTTATACATTCCTACTGTTGTTATATATGGTTCAAAAAATGATGATGTTGCATAATCATATAAAGTATTACCTGTACTACCAGAAATTACGCTATTATTTAATGAATAATTAAATTCTTCTTCTGTTATAGTACATTTATATTGTGTTTCTAATATTTCAAATGAACTTGAAAATGAACAAGTAACATTAGAACTTGAATACATTGTTTCTAAACTCTGAGATTCAAATTCTTGTTGTGTTAATATCGCTATACCATGTTGGTATATAATATTACCTACATTAACACTTGCTGATAGTAAATTACCATTACCATCATCTGTAATTTCGGCATTTACCACCCCACCAATATTATTAAATTCTAATATAAAAGATTCTGGTTGTATAAAATCACCATATAATTTAGATGGAATTGACCATGTTAAAATATGTTCATCTGATGATGTTGGAAAAGATCTAGATTGTGTTAAAGTAGTATTTAAATAATTATAATATCTACCTCTTGAACTATTTGGTCCTACTAATACATCTCCTGAAGGATCCGAACCTAATATTACACTAGCTGTAGTAATACTATCACCATAACTTGAAGATATATAATTGGAATAATATAATTCTTTTGCTGAATTGTAAACTGATGATTGCGATAAAGGAGTAATATAACCTGTTCCTCCTGATCCTGTTATATTTACATTAGTTCCATAAAATCTATCAATTCCAACATTAGAGGCTGTTAGCTCAGAATCTCCTTGAAAGGAAAAATTTTTATTTACCTCCAGTGGAGATATTAATATATCTTGTGCATTGAATTGTTTGAAAGCCGCCATTCATTTTTAAAAATCTAATTTAACTCTTACTAAAGCTTCTTTTGTAAAATCTTTTAATATTGGTCTTGATAATTTAGCAACTGCTAATAAATCATTTCCGTCGTTGTATAAACCAATTGTTGTAGGATATACTTGTGGGTTATTAATAAAATAATTAAAAATTACTTCACCAGTTGAACCTGATATAAATGAAGGATTTTCTGAGTAATTAAATTCTGAATTTCTTGCTCTAATAAATACAAAATCTGATGTTATTGTTTCTTGACAATTCATTTGGAATCGAGCACTACCTGAAATAGCTTCGGATAATTTAGCTGGGTTATCTTGATCTGAATTATTTGCTAATCCTGTAGTTAAACTAATACCCATATTATCTGCTAAATCTAAAGCTGATCCATTTAATAATAAAGTAGCTGTATCTGGAAAAAATAAACCATATGATCCTGATTCTCTAGTATAACCACTATTATTACTATTTGTACCTGATGTTTTATTATAAGCTATACCTCCAGAACCACTAATAATTTGATAATAAGGTTGTACACCAAAATATGATGGTGTTGTTACCATACCAGAATTATCAGTTAATTGTAAATTTGTTAATGTACCCGCTGCTGTTGAACTACCACTTAAAAATAAATTTAAACTTCCTGGTAGTAAACTTTCTTTATATCTTGATCTTTCAATACTTACAGCATAAAAATAAGTACTTTCAACTCCTCCAAAGTTAAATTCCGCATTTTCATCTTCTAACATTAATGATCTATATTGACCATATATTGTTCTACTTGGAGAATAACCTGCAACATCTGAATTATATAATACTGTTCCTCTTCCTGTTGAATCACCAAATGCTACATTAAATTGTGTAACAGCACCATCTAAATTTGAAGCTGTATTATACACATTTAAATAATATTTACCTGAAACGGAAGCCGCTTGAGTAGAAGATGTAAAAAATTGTTCTAAAGTATAGGCGTTATTGGACCAAACAGTTTGTGATACTGCTTGAGCACTTGTTAAAAAATCTTCTGGGTCTAGTCTTTTAAAGCTCATTTATTTTATTTTTAAGTAGTTGCTACTTTAGTTATTGTTACAGGTACTGTTGCTCTAGCACCACTATCTAATCCTATTACTGTTAAAGTAGTTAATAATGTTGAATTACTACCAAACAATGTATTAATTGTAGTAGCTCTTAAATTAATTTGAGTACCAATTACTGTTGATGAAACGTTAGTTCCTAATGTTGTTGTTGAAGTTGAATTTTGTGCTGTTGCTGCTGCTGAGCTAATTCCTACACCTTCATATGTTGCCATTGTTCTTACATCGGCAATTGTTGCTACATATCCACTAGTTTCAAATATCTGGTCGTTACCTAAATAATTTAGTGTTTGAGGAGTAACTGCTAATTGAGCACCTTGTTGTAAAGTAATTGCAGAAAAACCTAAATCTAATATAGGCATTTTAGCTGTTCCTCTTGGTAAAGTTACCAATTTATACTTCATTATTTGTTGTTCTAAAGGAAATGCTTCTAATAAAGGCATTCCATCTATGGCTTGACCATAGTAAGCAGAACCTGAAGGATGATTTACATTATATAATGTGTAATCAATTTCATCATCTCCTAAAGCAAATTGTGTGATTCTGAATGAACCATCGTTTTTAGCTAATGTTTCTCTACCTTTTTTAGTAAGAATAGCATCAACTGTAATTATGTTATTATTTAAGTATCCCATGTTGTGTTTTTATATAAATATTGTTATATATGTTATAAATATGATAAAAGTAAATATTCTTATCATTATTAAGTTAAAATTTTCTTTTCTAGTAAATCATCAAATATCTTATCTGGACTTCCATTTAATTCTGGTATTAAAAACTCAGGTCTTAAAATTCCAGGAGCTGATGATTTTTCTACTTCTAATACAGATCCTGTTCTTATTACACCATAAGGTTTTTGTTGATCCAATATAACAAGATTTCTTGAGTTCTCAAACCTTCTTATTAAGAAAAAGTCAACATCTGTAGTAGGTGGTACAATACCATCTAATTCTAATCTTAACATTGGTTTTTTCTGACCTGGTTGTTGAGTTGATACCATATCAAATGTTTCAACAATACTTTTTGGTTGTGGTGTTGGTCCTATAATTCTATATGATAATTTTTCATCATTTTCAAATCTAATTTCATCTCCTATTCTAATATCAAAATCTACAGGAATTGGAGGGAATGTAATAAAATCTGGTTCTTGATTAAATGGGAAATTAGCGTTAGGTCCTTGTTGATAATCTAAATCTCCAGCTGCAAAATTATTATTATAAGCATCATTTAATATTGATGATGACATTAACAATACACTACCACTACCAAATGGTTCTGCTATTGGTGGTGCGTATGGATCACCATCTTTTTGATATCTTCCTGATCCTGATAAGAAGAAATAAGTTGAAGGTGCTCTATTAAATCCTTGAGCTGCTGCTGTTTTTAAACCTCTTATTTCTAATCGTTGTTGTACTAAATCTGAAGTTACTCCTGTTTGTGGAATGTTAGGCATAAATCCTCTTTGCCATCTACCATTACTTGTCCAATAATCTTGATTTGTTTGATTAAAGTTATTAATATATCCACCCATTTGCCATCTGTAGAAATAACCTGATTCTAATGTTTCATTACTTCTTATTTTTACAGTCCATTGATATCTTCTATCACCACCTACACCATCTGATCCTCCTCCTGGTTCTGGATCTGCTACCCAATCATCATCATCACCACCTGCATCTCGAATAGAATCTCTTAGATAAGTTCCCATAAATTCTAGATTAAATATATTTGCTCTTATTCCATTAGGAGATGGTTGTGACCATGATTGGGCATTAGGAGTATTTAATGCTGATACATTTAAGTATTGAGCATTATCCATACTTGAAGCTATATTTTTCTGTATTTTTAATTCTACAGATTCAACTACTATTTTTAACCTTGTTGAAAATGAAGTAACTCCAAAATCTTCAGCATTATCTCCTCTCATTAAACACATTTGGAAATGTCCTAATGTATTTCCATTTCCATTTGGTGAGTTTACTGGGTTTGAAGTTGATCTAAAAGGTAATCCAGTTGTATAAAATGTAAAGGTTGAATAAATAGTAAATTCATCACTTAAAGCTTGTCCTTGAGCTAAAGTTGTTGGGTTATTTGGGTAACCTGGTGTATTTGCATCAAATAAACTTTGACCCCCTAATGCTGGATTTTTACCTAAGAAAAACATCGATCCTGTAACTGATGTTGGACTATAACTAGAAGTTGCTATTTGGCCTATACTAGTTATTTGTTCAGGTGCCATAAATACTGGTATTCCACCAACTGAATAATCTCCACCTTCACTAATAGGAACACCACCATATGATTGGTTTCCTGTTTTAGCAGGTAAATAAGCAGAACTTGATAAAAATCTAGTTCCTGCAGCTCCTACTCCTGAAGCATTACCAATTGGGAACGATACATCAGATTGTGCTACAAAGGCATAATCTGAATATTTGGATAGATTCTCAGAAGTTAATATTCCTGATCCCGTAAATGGAATTTCTGAAACATAACCATTACTACTAGTTTGACTATAGATAACAGGTATTGGGTTTACACCTGATCTATATACACCAGCATATGCTTCTAATCTTGCTAATTCAGGTGCTAATTCTCCCGTTCTATTTTGTGGTTTTCTTACAGCAGCTGAAACTGCAGTTGGAACTGTTTGAATAGTTTCTGTTTCTGAAGGAAGGAATCCATCTCTATCTTTAAAAGTACCAATTAAATTATAATAACTTGCTGCTGATAAACCTGGATCAAATAATTGTCCTTCACTATCAATTAAATATTTTATATAATAACTAGTTTTGTTATTTACTACTGGATATGGATCTATAATATCTGTAAAGAATCCTATATAAGCATTTGTATGATTAATTGTTGGTACTTGACCTAAACCATCATTTGCAATTGTATCATCTGGAGTATAATAATTTATTCTTGCTGAATCTAATCTACTTCCTAAATACCTAGGTATTATATTAGCTTTAGATGAATAAAATGAATCTGGAATGGCTGCTCTAGAAGCTGAGAATACCACTAATTCATTGAAATTAACAGGTGTCATTATATTTGTTGAATAATCAACAGCCATTACTACTGAATTTAATCTATCATTTTGATAATTATTTAATAAAGGTTGACAATCAAATGCTCTAGAAAAATCTGTTAAATCTGAAAATATTGTTGGAACAGGTCCTGGGTCATCTAGTGTTGAACTTGTAATACTCATACTATATTCAGTAGCTATTAAACTACTTGATATATTAAATCCATTATGATCTCCATTATTAACAGATAATGATAATGATAATCTATCATTAATATCAATAGCTACTCCTGTACCTGTAGGATCAGTATAATCTATAGATTTTGATAAGAAAATTTCTGCTCCGGTTGTTCCAAAAGTATCAGAATACCATTCAGCAGTATGAATTAATGATCCAGGTGTTGCTTGTGAAGAACTTTTATAATATAAATTTAATGAAGCTGTTGTCCATGTTGGACCTCCCCCTAAACCTGCTCCTCCACCATATGTACTAGTACCGTATACTCCTGATCCATATATTGTAGCATCAAATGCTGATCCTGAAAATGAACTTAAAGTTGCTGATGCTGTTAATGAAAGATTATTTGATGGAACTGATTCAAAAGTATATGTACCCGCTTCACTTGCAGATAATGATGATGAATATTGAATATAAATATCTTTTATTTTAGTAGTAAAATCAGCAAAAGGCGTAACTCCTGAAACAAAATTTTGTGTTATTGTTGGGGTTATTGAAAAAGTATTTCCTGTAAATATTAAACCAAATTCTATTGCTGCTTGAACTGTAAAACATCTACCACGTACTGTTGGGTCAGTATCAGCAGGTATTTGTATTGAAACTTGATCTTGATTTGTATTAACATAAAGTAAAGTAATTAAACTTGTTTCATTTGCATGGATACAATAATTAAAAGATACATAATCTCCAAAATCAGTTACTAAACCAAAATGTGAATTTCCACTATCTTTAGGTATTCCCTGCCATTCACTAGAAGTATATTGATAACTTCCTATTGGTAGTACTGGAGATTGTTGTGGTCCTAAATTTGGTGATACACCTCTATCTTGATAAATTCTAGTAACTGGGGTACCATCGGATTGTGAAATTGACCAAAATGAACCACTTCCTGGTGGTGGGTTAAGTTTACTATATGATGTAAGTGTCCAAGCTCTTACTTGTCTTACTGAACTATATACCTCAAAACTTCCAGATACAGATCCTGTTTCTAATAGTTGTAAATATATTCCTGATCCAGAAAAATTGTTTCCATTTTTAGCTAAATCAGTTCCAGCACGTCCATTAATAGTAGGTATCCAACCAAAATCTGTTCTATCTGTTAAATCATATGGAGAATAAGGTATAGAAGGTGTTCCCGATCCTGTTTCTGTTAAAATATACATTTTAAATGGTCTATGCATATATCTATTATACCTAAATAAATTACTTGGGTTTTGTTGTGAACCGTCACCTGTTCCTATTGCAGCATCTCCTCTATAAACATATAAAGCATTATCATTAAGAACTGGTATGTCTAAACCTAAAGGAACAAATGGAAATTGATGAGAATACCCTGGGTTATTTACATTATAAATTCCAAAACCTCCATTACCTTCTTCTACTATTTCCGCTACTCGATAATCGTTTACTACAGGAGAAATTGCTGCATTTTTAATAGAATCTAATTTATCTGAACCTGATACATAAATAGCATTTTCAGAATTTACATAATAATATCTAACCATTGATTCAGAAGTTGGTGCATTTGCACCTGAAACGAATGACATTATTAATTCTACATTTCCTGGTAAAGATCCTGTGTCAGTATTTAATGTAGCTAATTCTCTAAATGCTGATGATGATATTGTTTTGTATGATGCAGATGCATTCATAAACCATGGTACTACAGAATGAGTATATGGTGTAAAAGCTTGTCCTCTCCCTTGTCTAAAAACTTGATCATCAAAATCTTGTTCACGAGCACCAGTATTAAATTGTTGTAGATTATCATGTAATAAACCATTACCATTATTAAATACTCCTGTTTGTTCAAAATGTCCAGCATCATACCATCCTCTAAAAAATTGCTCTGTTGGGAAATTGGAAGCAGTACCTGGGAAGAATCCTTGAGGTACTGATGCTGTTTCATTATTTGCTAATAATATATCACCTGCTACTAATCCTGGTTCATTTTCTGTTCCTTGTGCTGCTTCCCAAACATAATCAGCACTTGCTGAGAAATTTGGGTTTGCAAATAATGAATCGTAAGAAGTAACTGCTGTTGAAGATGGTAATTGAAATATATCCATTAATGCAAAACCTAATAAATTATTTATTGATGCATCTTCTATGTAAAAAGTTTGAGGACCATTTGGTAATAAATTTCCTGCTGCATCACTAGCTCCACTTAATACAAAAGTTACAAATTCACATTGTGATAAGAATTCATTTAAAGTATTTCCATTAGCGGATGTTAAATTAATCTTAATATATTTAACTTTATTTCCATCATTCCATAACCATGCTCTACCTAATCCAGGAACGGTATTATTACTTAAAAATGTACCTTCATCCATTTGATTACCTATTAATCCTGTTGAATCAAAATATTGAACAAAATATAAGAAATCTTCTGGCATTTCAATACCAAAATAAGCACTACAAATTTCATTTAATTCTACTGGTATACTAGATCCACTAAATTCACCATTATAAAATTCACGTTGATCATCTCTTGGATAATTAATAGATCCAGTTTTTGTTGGGTATGTATCGAACCAACTTTGTGTCATACCAAATTCATTATTTGGTCCTAAACCTTGTGAACCTGATAGATAAAGAGTATCACTATTAAATATTTCAAATGAACCTCCAGTTCCTCCTTTATAAGTATAAATTGCTGATCCACTTGGAGTACTATATTGTGGGTAACCTAAAGAACCTGTACTATAATTTCTTGCTTGTGGTTTTATAGAACCTGAATGGTCTTCAAATGAAGATGACATTTGAGGTTGTCTATATTTATTTCTTTCTAAGATATGTTGTTTTATTACTACACCTGATGTTAAAGTAGTATGAGCAGGAACAATATCTTTAATCATTTTAAATAATGAATTATCAAAAAATTTAATTAATCTGATAAAATCATTTACATCATAACTTGTAATATATTTTTCAAAATAAGCTTCACTTAATGAAACTAAATCTGGGTATTTATTATTATAAAGTGATTGTGATATTTGTCTTGGATCCCCTATATAATTTCCTATATTAAAATTACCTAATTGTCCTGTTATATCATCATCTATTTGATTTTGAGGTGAAAATGCTACTTCTAAATAATCTGGGTTAGCTGTGTAACTTTGGGTTGTAAATGAAGATTGAGCAATTGATTCCGCAGCAGATAAAACATTACCCTCTGGTATTATATCACTACTTAATCTAATTTTTTCAGTACTTCTACTTCTCATACCTGAAGCTAATTGATCAAAATATACTTCTTCTGTATTTACATTCCATTCAGGAACAAAATTTCCAAAAGATCCAGTACTACTATTATTACTAAAGGATTGTGTTATATCCCATGATCCTGTTACATATGGATGTACTGATGCAACATTTTCAGTTGATCCTGTTTGTAATAATGTACCTAAACCTACTCTAAAAGCTAATTGTTCTGGTGTTTTGTCAAATTGATTTCCTAAATATGAATAAGGATTAAGAACAAAATCATCAAAAGCACTTTTACTTATTTGTGTATTATAATATCTTATTTCTTGGAATGATCCTGTAAGTGGGTGTAATCTTTTATTTGCAAAACTAGTTACTTCATCATTTAAAGCAAAAAATATTTGTGTACTATTATCCCATGGGTTTTGATCTCCAGTTATTTCAACTGACCCAGAATATGCTATTTCATTTAATTTAGAATTAGCTGCTCTTACTCTATAATTACCAGCAACTCCATCTACTTGGACTGACCACCATCCACCATTAAAAAATGGTAAAGTAAGTGTTGCTTTATTAGATGGATTAACATTAGCATTAGGATAAAAACTTAAATTACCATAACTTTGAGATATACTAGCTACTGCACCTGAATATGAACCACTTGTTAATAAAGTTTCATCATATTCTAATATCATCCCTACAGGTTTATCTGTTTTCCAAAGAGATTGAGTATAAGGAGAGGAACCAGCATATGAAGTTGATCCTGTAGGTATACCTTCTGTTTTAAATCTAAATTGAATAGAATTAGGTCTATGTTTAAAAGCATTCCAATCAGTATCGAAAGAAAAGGATGATGTAAAACATGCAGTATCACCTTTTAAGGCATAATTAAATTTATTTTGTGAATAATCCCAATCTTCTTCATTTATTCTATCTTGACCCCCAAATTCATTTACCCTTAAAATAGTATCAGGTATACCATATGATGTTATTAATGCTTTTATACCAGCTACTGTACCTTTAGTTTTTAATATGTAAGGTATATTATGGTAAATACGTTTATATATTCCTTTATTTACATTATCTAATGGTACTATGTCATTTGATGCTGATATGCGTGTATTCACGTATTCAGACCCAGTAGGTACACCTAAAATACTATCAATTGATCCCGTAATATTAGCAATTGGAAAATTACTACCCGATGGTGTTAATCCTAAAAATGCTAAATATAAATCATCAGTATTAAAGTTATTTGCATATAATTTTAAACCAAAATCTCTAACAGCATCGGCCACCATATCTTTAGATATACCATAGTCTAATCTATTATCCCCATCAAATCTAGTAGTTATATTTTTTGTATATTCCCAAACATTATCATAATGTTGGCCCATCATATCAATAAATAATTCATACCCTTCATTTAAAGCATCTTCTTTTAAATAATCAGGAATAGTATTATATAAATAATCTTGATTATTTTGATCAAATTTCCATGCTGTAAGTGATTGACCACCATAATATGATGAAGTGTCATTTGAACTTCCTAACCAATTTAAAACTTCAGTACTACCCGTTCCATATAATGTATATGGAGGTGCGGTATTGTTTTTAGGATATGAAAAAGTAGAACCACTATTAAAATATAAAAAGGATTCATACCCATCAAAATTTTGTATAATATTATCTATAGTATTATTTAAAGCTGCATTACTACCACTGTAAAAGGGACTATTTAAAGTATCTCCTGTTACACCATCATTTATTTGGTTTGAAGCAGATTGAATTAATCCTACTTTATAATAAAAATTATTTAATCTTGTTTCTGCTGATGAAAAATGTACAAAATCATTATAATCTTCGTAATTAATACTTATATTAATTTCTTTTTTCTTTAGTAAATTTTGAACTTGATTAAATGAACTAGTTAAATTACTACTTATTATATTTGAATATGAAAAGTTTTGTGTATTACCTCCGGTTTCACCCTTTACTTGTAAACTATAATTTGGGCCTGATATATATTCAAAATCATCAGGTGTAAATTCTTGTACTGGAAATACAACTTCATATGCTTGGGGTGCTGAAAGAGATTCTACTATCCAACATTGTGATTTTGTATCTAAAACAGCAGGTAAAGCTTCATATAATTTAACTAATACAGTAGGTTCTGTTGGGTCTCCATTGTCTACTTTAATATTATTAGCTATAACAATATCTTCACCACCAAAATTTAAATAAAAATCAACAAAATAAGTTGAAGCATTTCTATATTGTTCAAATTCATTTACTGAACTTACTAAAGGAGAAGATAATATATCATTACTTGCTAATCTTATTTCAGTTCTATCTGAATTTATTTCTTTTATGTAATATCTATTATTTTGATTTGATCTACATCTATTTCTATAAAATTCATAATTTACATAATAAGTACCTTCAAAAAATCCTAAATTATTTAATTCTTTTTCAGGCATTAAATTAACATTTCCTTCAGTAACAGAATATGTAGTTGATATGGCAGATGTTGATGTATCAGCAGGGAATATCATTACTTGGTTGGCATCATACACACTATATTCAATATAATCTGTTGATGATGAGAAGTTTGTATCTAATTCAAATGATGCTATTAAAGAACTATCATTTGTACTATACTCCTGCATTTGAAATGTGCCCGGATTTACCTGTCTTATTTTAGTTTCTTCTGCCATTAATTTGTTTTTGTTAACTTTTTAAATATAACATCTGTTTTAGAATAATCTACCATTAAATACCCATCTGGGTGTTTTATAGTAGCATTAGGTACTTCTTGTGCCATTACACCTTCAAATAAACCATATCCATATTTTTCAGGTTGTTTAAAGTTAAAAGTATAGATATTAATACCAGATTTTGATACTCCTGTTTTTCTAATATTTATTTTTAATCTTCTATCTGAAGCAAAAGCACTACCTCCTTGACCACCACTTTGTTGAGTTGATGTTCCTTGTGAACCTCCAACAGTAGCTCCTCCTCCACCAACACCAATACCTCCACCACTTAGTGGATTATTTCTACCACCTTGATTATTTGGGCTTGTAGGTTGAGCATTACTAGTTCCAGTTCCTGCATTAGATGCTTGTGGAACAATAGAATAAGTGTCACTTCCTTGTGCTATAGCATCTTTTTCTTCTTGGCTTAAATTTAATTTTTCACCTGTTATAGCTTCAATATTTATTTGTTGTTGTTCTAATAATTGTTCTCTTAATGTTGTAATTTCTTGTTGTAAAGCTTCTATTTCTTCTTCATTAGCATCAAAATCTATATATTCACCACTAGTTCTAGCTAAATATTCATGAGAATTTATATCTCCTTCTGCTGGAATAGCATAGAATAGATCATTATACATTTCAAAAAATTTAGTTACATTATCTTCAGTTAATATATCTTGTGATATAGAAGTAACCCCTAAATCAGTAAAAGTAGTATTAATAACAGAGGGATACTCTATTTTACTAAATACGTTTTTTCTTAAATCTAATTTTTGTGCCATTATCCGTTAATTACTTTAAAGTAATAATCATCATTTTTTACTATTGTGCTTCCACTAATTGTTGTTTGTATCAATATCTGATAGTATCTTTCGGGCTCCAAACCATTCATGTAAACATCAAAATAATTACTATTAGCATCACAACTTATTTTGGTAAATTCCTTATCGAAATCTACAACAAATTCATTGGTATCCAAATCTTTTATGGCATAAAGTGAACTGCTATTTAAATAATGATTAATAGTATCAACTGAACGCGTATAATATACTCTTGGAGGAAATTCAGGTCTTACATTTAGTCTAAATCTATTTATACTTTCACTATAAAATACTCCTGGGTTTGAATCCAGTGCTACAAATAAATCTGTTGTAGCTATTTCTGGTAGACTACCAGTTTCAAATTTTTGATCATCCCATTTTATTTCTAAACATGGAGGATATATTGTATTAGTATCTACTGAATATGATTTATAATCAGGTTGTACTGCTAAAGAATTATTAAATTCAATATCAGGATTATTTGTTTCATCTGGGTCAGGACTATCAAGACTTGACCATTTTAATAAAAATCCTTCATTTGCTATATCAACTCTGCCTGTTGGACCTGCTACTGCTTTAGAACTAGTATACCATATTTTTACTATATCAGTAACATTTAAATCTATATCTTTTGAAGTTCTAACGTTAAAGGTTTGTTCTGCATACATTTCTAATGTTGGATCTCCTGAACCTGTAAACCAAGTACCACCCCCAGGTATTGTAGAATATGAAGCTGTTGTAAAAGGATTAAATGATCCTTGCTCACCCCAATTACCACCAGCAGAACCTGATGCTAATCTATTATACCAACAACAACCATTTTTGGTTTGTGGATTATTTAAAAATTGTCCTGTACCATTATTCCATGATTGTGATACTGGGTAGCATTGTATAACACTAGGCATAGTTACTCCACTAGCATCTGCTATAAAAACTTTTAAACTACTTGAAAAATTCATACTACCAGTAGTTATGTAATTATCAATTACTGTTTCTATATCACTTTGATCAAATTGGATTAAAGGTCTTGATACATTTGCTGATTCACTAGTAGGTGGGTTTAAATTACTTATTTCTATTATAGAATCTAATCCTGTATTCAAACCAGGATAAGCTGAATATAATGTTGTATCTTGTAAGGGGAAAATTTTATATATTGCCATGGTTTAATTTGAGTTTGTATTAGCGTCTGGTCTAGGGTCTAAAACACTTTCTCCATTCATTACTTGTAAATATGTTCTTTGAGGAGTATAAGCTTGTATTTGTTTTGTAACTAAAGTTCCATCATCATTTCTTAAAGGAACTCCACCAACAGATAAAGGATTGTCAGAATTATCTCCTTTTACTTGATAAAAACCATCACTACCATCACCGGTTCTATTAGGCCCTCCTAATACTCTTGCATCTTCTAGATCTAAATTTGTTTGTCTAAATGATCTTTTTACTGGGCTATTAGGATTAGGTATACTTTCATTAGATAAATTCGTATCAAATGTTTGAGCATTTTGTCTTAGATCTTCTGGTCCTAATCCAGTCATTCCTGCATCGTATATATTTTTTATTCCTCTAGGTCTTGCCATAATATTATATATTTACTACTCTACCTGTTATATCAGTAGCTGGGTATTTAACTTCAAATATACTAGGATCAAGTGATGGATATACTGTTCCATTTTGTGTTGCTCCTACTACATCATATCCATATTTTGAATATCCTGAAGTTGTTCCTGCTACATTAGTTATTAATACTTTTTTTACTGTTTGTACTCCTGGGACTTGGTTTAAAATTAATTCTAAATTTTTAATTATAATTGGTTGATTAATTTGCCAATCATTTATATTAAAAAACTGTTGTACATTTTGATTACATTGAGTTAATACTTCATTACTATTATAATTAGGTAATGTTATTATTTCAAAATCAACCTTTATATTAATTACATAAGCATCTTTTATTTCAAGTGAATCACCTATAACTCTATATTGATTAAGATATGTTTTTAAGTTATTTTTTACACCTGTAGATGCTGTTGTTAAATACCCATTAATATCAGTACTTAAAACATACATACATAAAGTTGCTGTTGAACTAGATCCTGCTTTTGGTTTAGAAGTATAAGCTTTAGATACTACCCCAAATTTAGGAGGCATACTTAAAGCTCTAATTAAATAATCATCAGCAGTAACATTTCTTAACTGTGTTGAAAAACTACTTAAAGTATTTTGTCTTATTTCTTCTGCTGAGTCTCCATTATTACCCCCACTTGCTGCCTGTATATTATTTGATTGGATTGAATTAAATATGTACTGAGCCGTTACAGAATTTAAATTTTGTTTAAAAAATCTTACACCTGTTGTACTAATATTTGTTAAACTATTAGCTACTACATTTGAAAATACACCACCACCCGTTAAATATCTTACTGTTAGAGTAGTATTTGAAGGAGCTTGTCCATAAGTATTTGTAAATATAAAATTAGTAGGACTGAAAGCAGTAGTTAGTTTATCTTCTTCAAAAGGTAAACCTAATCCTACATTCATAGGATTTGGAACTATTTCTTCATCTACATTTTCATTATTACCAGATCCAAATTGTAATTGTAAAGATCCAGAATCTATAAATCTTGTAGTAAATCTATTTTGTACTGATCTTAGTTTTAATATATAAGGAGCATCATCTTCAATTAAATTTTGAGGATCATTAGCGTCAGTATTTCTAATACTATCATATACCATATCTTGTCCTAAGTAATCTACTTCATAATATTCATTTTGGTTACTATCAAAAACATCTACTATATTTGCTATATTAGCTGCATTTATATTTACAGTAGGAAAAGGTGCATAATCACCAAAAGTAAAAGTTGTTGATTGTATAGCACCTGATACTGCCTTTACTTTTTTACTAATTAAATAATAAGTTGGTTCTGTTCCTGATATTTGAGCTACAGTAACATTAGTAGGTGATAATGAACTTGAAAAAGTCATATCAACTGTATCTTGTGTTACAAAAGTAACACTTTGATTTTCTGTTGATGCTATACTTAAATTTTGTGGAAATAATAAAGCATAATCCCAATCTGGTACAAATGCACTAGCTGATGCTACTGCTGGTAATAATTGGTAAATTGTTATATCTGTATTTGCTAAACCTGTTACTTTAGGTTTGTATGAATACATATAAGCTAATTCATATAAATTTTGTGTTTGTCTAGAATATTGTATAAAATTTTCTTGTACTTGGTTATCTACATAAAAACTTAGTACATCACCTACATAAGCTGCTTGTTCCATAAACATCATTCCTGGGGATGATGGTGAAAAATCAGTATATGATTGAGGGAAATATGTTTGTGAATAATTAATTAACTGATTTCTAAAATCAGAAAAATCTTTATTCAGATAATTTATATCTCGTTTTTTAAATGTTTGATATGCCATTAGTTAAATGTAAATTCTAGACCATCGCCTATGTTAGTATTATTGATCGAATATTTAATCTTTACAGTTATAGAATTAAAATCTTCTTGTGCTTCTATAACTATAGACTCTACAGTAACATTTGGAAATTGTAGGGAAAATTTACGTTGTAAATCTTCTCTTAAATTATCAAAAGTATCATTTTCAATCTGTTCAAAAATAAATAATCTTAAACCACCACCAAAGGTTGGGTTACCTGGTCTTTCTCCTGGGTTTGTTAGAAAATAATTTGTTATATTATTTCTAACTGCTGCCCTAGTTTCATAATTAGGATCAAAAACTCTTGGTAATGCCAAAGGTAAATTAACCCCAACAGCCGTTGAAGGGCTAAGATCTGAAATTGGTATTTGTATTGCTCCAAATGGCATATATTAACTTTTATTTATTTTACATTCATTAACCCCATTATTTGATCCATTCCAACTTCTCCAGTAGGTAATTGACTATTTGGGGATGCAGTATCTGTAGATGTTACTCTTAAAGGTTGTGATATATTATTACTATTAAATGAAGCAGCAGTTTCACCTAAAATATTTGCATATGAATCTCTCATTTCTTTAGGGGATTTAGTTGGTGCTACATTAGGTTGTCTAATAGGTGCAGAAAATGTTTGATTTTCATTAACTACTTGTCTATTACCTTTAACAGCTTCTAATAAGATTTCTCTCATTTCTTCTTGAATTGCTTCTTTTACTGCTGTTTTTACTATAGTTTTTAATTCGTTTAATTTCATTATATTACTGTATTTGTTATAAATATGGGACCTAAAAGGGGTATATATATTTGTATTAAAATGCTTTTAAGTCGTTTTGTTGTATGTAAAATTTTAATTCGTTTATTAATATTTGGTCATTAGCACTAAAAGATTTTTCACCTTCTAACATAATTATACCTTGTTTATTTTTAGCTACTGCATATCTACGTTTTAAAGATCCTACTGGGTTTTTTCTATCTGTTTGTACTTCTAAAATAAACCCATTTACTAAATATGGGGGTCCTGGGTTACCATCATTTTCTTCTTCTTCTAAAGATGCTAATAAAGCATTATCTAATTCAGTTTGTGGTATAGAAGAATAATTAATAACATTTCCACTTTCATCTACAAGGGTACCACCACTTTCTTCGGCACATTTTCCTATTAATTCATCTAATAAATCAAGTAATCTAATTGCTTGTTTTAAAATTTCTCTTAAAATAATTAATGCTGCTAATATACCTACAGTTATTTGAGTAAATTGTCCTATTTTTTTAGAAATCTTATCAAGTATATCTTGAATTTTATTTATTACTGATAAAGGAATACCAAAACCAGGTGGGAAAGATACTGGAATTGGTAGTAATTTTAATACTCTTATTACAATCCTAAATGCAGATAATAAGCCAGCTGCTATACCTACAAATTTAACTGCTCTATCAATAATTTTATATATATTATTTAATTGTCTAACTAATTTATTTTTTAGTTTTATCATTTGTAAAAGCCTAGGATTAGGAACACACCTAGCATCTTCTAACATATCTTTACCTGCTGCTAAACCTTCTTGAATTTTAGACATTCCAAATTCATACAACATAGCTAATAATAAAGGTATTATTTTATCCCCTATTTTTTTAACCATTTGCATTATTTTCTTAATTAAAAAAGCTTTTGGATCTTTGGGTACTTGTTTTTTAATTTGTTTAACCTGTTTAGTACCTACAGATCCATATTTTTGTTTTTCTTTTCTAAGATCTTGTAGTCTAGGTTTTAATAAAACTATAGGAATATTCTGTAAAGGTGTATTATTACCCGCTAAACATTTTACATTTTTTCTAGAATATTTATCAAGATGATAGGATATATCACCTACTTGATAATTTAAAGATAATTTGGATCCTGGTATTACTTCTCCAGTATCACCATCTATAGGTAATATTATATCAATTGTATATTTACCTTCTACATCAGTGTATATTTTTCTTTCAACTCCCTCGGGTGTAGGAATTTTAACTCCTTGATCATCAGTAGTAAAGACATAATCATAATATTTTATTTCGACTTTTTCTAATGGAACTTCAGTTTCTTTTTCTCCAACTCTACCAGTTATAGTATATTTAATATCATTTACAGTTGGTGGTTGGGGTCCTGTTACTTCAATAACAACATTAGGATCAAAAACATTATT
>JAAHTG010000523.1_pt1 | contig 17743 bp, 15 predicted proteins | sample 6116081 | NCBI WGS metagenome assembly JAAHTG01 (sample SAMN13939989, study PRJNA603662) | sponge metagenome | isolation source: marine sponge | host: Mycale hentscheli | place: New Zealand | collected 2005 | reverse complement strand
TGTAGTTTCAGGTTCAGCTCAACTCCCTTCAGGATTATACTCAAGTTCTTTACAAGTATTAGGTAATATTACTTCATCTGGTAATATAAGTGCAAGTGGAAATATAATAGGAACTACTTTTTCATCTAATCCCCCAGGAGTAGGAGTAAATAAAATTGAAATGTCTGTTACTAACAGAATAGATTTATCCCCTAATAATACTTCAGCAGCAAGAATATCAGATTCATTAGTTACTTTAAATCAACCTACTTTAGTTAATGGTGAAATTAATGTTACTGGTAATATTTCTTCATCAGGAATTATATCTGCTTCTCAAATTGATTTTGCAGATGGTACTTCTCAAACTACTGCAGGTGGTGGAGGAGGTGGTTCAATAGGAGGTTCAATAACATCTACCCAAGTTGCTTTTGGTTCAACCACATCGAATGAAATTGAAGGTGAAGCAAGTTTTCAATATAATAAAACTGCAGATAGATTAGATGTAGTTAATGTAAACTCAACTAATTTAAGTGGTAGTTTATTAATGACAGGTAATATTCTTCCTGATACAGATGCTGCTTATGATATTGGTAGTGCATCATTTAAAGTACGAGATTTATATTTAGATGATAGTACACTTTATTTTGGAACTTCTTCATTATCGGTAAAACCATCTACAGATGAACTAGCATTTAAAGGATCTACTGAATTATCAAATAATATATCAGGTAATGCCCTAACAGCAACCACTTCAGAACTATCTGTAAAATTAATGGCATCTGCTAGTATTAACAACGCAGGAGGAACTCTTGAAAGTCCAAAATTATTATTGTTTTCTGGGAATGATGGAGGATCAGGTACATTTACATTGAATAGATTTACTACTCAATTAACAGGTAAAACTTTAGGAACTGATTGCTTTATCACAGTAACATATACTTCTGCTCCAGTAGAACCTTCAGTTCCCGTTGTATCATTAGCTTCTGGAGTAGTTGAGATTAGTGATTCAGCAGCTGCTGGAACTTTTTCTGTTACGGGGCAAATATATTATTTCTAAAACTAACACAATTTTTAACAAATAATTTAATATTTATAACAAGATGGAAAAAAAAGTTTTAACAAAAGAAGAAATTAAAAATTTAAAAGATTTAAAATCTCGCTTTCAACAACTAACAGTTGTTTTAGGAGAAACAGAAATTCAAATGATGAATTTAGAATTTACAAAAAATAATTTAAAGAAACAATTTGCTGATATTCAATCACAAGAAGTAACTTTAGCTAAAGAACTAGAAGAAAAGTATGGAAAAGGATCCATTTCTTTAGAATCTGGTGAGTTTTTACCAACCAAATAAAATTTTGAAGAACTTTAATATATTTATCATAAAACAAACATAAAATGGCAGAAACATTATTATCACCAGGTGTATTAGCGAGAGAAAGCGATCAGTCTCAAATTACAGCCCAACCAATACAAGCAGGAGCCGCAATATTAGGTCCTACAGTATTAGGTAAAGTAAATATTCCAACCTTAGTAACAACTTATAGTGAATATCTAGCTAATTTTGGTAGCACTTTTTCTAGTGCTTCGGATGAATATAGCTTTTTAACCTCAATTTCAGCATATAACTACTTTCAAAATGGAGGTACTTCTTTAATTGTAACTAGAGTAGCATCAGGATCATTTAGTCCTGCTTCTTCATCTAAAGTAGAAGGTAACACTGGTTTAGAAGGTGGAATTGGAACTTATACTCAAAACTCATTTGATATTAAAGGTTTAACAGGAGGTGGAACAGCAACGAGTGTTTCTCAAGCATCATCTGATGGATCAGGAACAGGAGCAGCATTTACATTTACATTGTCAGATGAAACTACTATGGTTTCAATTGATGTAACTTCAACAGGTTCAGGATATGCAGTAGGTGAAGTACTTACTTTTACTTCACAATCATTAGGAGCAACAGATCCAGCAGGTGTAGATTTAACATTAACTTTAGTTGCTAATAACATTCAAGAAACAGGAGATGTATTTACATTAGAAACTTTAGCTGAAGGTGTTGTAATGAATAGCACTTCAACAGAAGGAGCAGGAGGAACATTGCCATCAGGAACAACAAATAATATAAGATGGGAAATATCTTCACCAAATACAGCAAGAGGTGTATTTACTGTAATTATTAGACAAGGTAATGATACTACAAAATCTAAATCAGTATTAGAATCATTTACTAATGTTTCTTTAGATCCAAAAGCATCAAATTACATTGCTAGAGTAATTGGTGATTCTACAACAAATTTATTAGGAGCAGGTACATCTGATCCATATTTACAATCAACAGGTTCATTTCCTAATGCTTCAAGATTCGTAAGAGTAAAATCAGTAAATGTAAAAACACCAGATTATTTCGATAATAATGGAAATGTAAACTCAGCATATACAGGTTCAATCCCAGTAGCTCAAAGTGGTTCATTCGGAGATGCAGTAGGTGAAATTACAGGTGCCGGAAATAATTTTTATCAAAATATTGATAATAATGATACTCAAGGGTTAGAAGGTAGTGATTATACAGATGCAATTAATTTATTAGCTAACGCGGATGAATACGTTTATAACATAATTACAACCCCAGGATTAATATACGCTAATGCTACTCATGCAACCCCATTAAATACATTAATAGCAAATACTGAAAATAGAGGAGATGCAATTACAGTAATTGATCTTGAAAATTATGGATCATCAATAACAGCAGTTTCTTCAACAGCAGCAAGTTTAGATACTTCATATGGTGCTTCATATTGGCCTTGGGTACAAATTACTGACCCAGATACGGCACAATTAGTATGGGTACCAGCAGGAGCATTAATCCCAGGAGTTTATGCTTATACTGATAGAGTAAGTGAACCATGGTTTGCCCCAGCAGGTATTAATAGAGGTGGATTAGGAACAGTAAGACAAGCTGAAAGAAAATTAACTCAAGCAAATAGAGATACTTTATATGTTAATAAAGTAAACCCAGTAGCAACATTCCCAGGACAAGGTGTTACAGTATTTGGACAAAAAACACTCCAAACACAAGCAAGTGCTTTAGATAGAGTAAATGTTAGAAGGTTATTAATTGCTCTTAAATCTTATATTTCTCAAATCTCTGATAACTTAGTATTTGAACAAAATACAGCGGCTACAAGAAATCAATTTTTAAGTCAAGTAAACCCATATTTAGAATCTGTACAACAAAGACAAGGGTTGTATGCATTTAAAGTAGTAATGGATGCTACTAATAACACACCAGATGTTATTGATAGAAATCAGTTAATAGGTGCTATTTATTTACAGCCTACTAAAACTGCTGAATTTATTTACTTAGATTTCAATATTCTTCCAACTGGAGCAACTTTCCCAGCATAAGAATTTAAAGAATTAATATTTATAACTGAATAAAAAAAATAAACATAAAATAAAATGGCAGTATTAGATCCAAACGAAATATTTTTCACAGCATTTGAACCAAAACAAGCAAATAGGTTTATCATGTATGTAGATGGAATTCCATCATATATGATTAAAGAGTTTGGAGAAGTGAAAATAGAGCAAGCAGAAGTTACCTTGAACCACATTAATGTTCAACGTAAAGTTAAAGGCAAATCAACATGGAGTGATGTAACAATGAAACTTTATGACCCAATTACACCTTCAGGAGCTCAAGCAGTGATGGAGTGGGTAAGATTACACCACGAATCAGTAACAGGTAGAGATGGTTATAGTGATTTTTATAAGAAAGATGTAACTGTAAATGTATTAGGTCCTGTTGGTGATGTAGTTTCCGAGTGGGTATTAAAAGGTGCATTTATTAAAGATGCTACATTCGATGGATTTAATTGGGACACAGATGCTCAAGCGCAAACTATTGGTTTAACATTAGCAATAGATTACGCAGTATTAAATTTCTAAAAAAACTGTTAAATATTTTTAAAGAGAGCTTGGCTTATGTCAAGCTCTTTTGTATCGTCAGTATGTATACACGTATTAAAGTTATAATAAATAAAAATTATGAGTGAAGAAAGTTTTAAGTTTCCAACCGAAACAATTGAATTGCCCTCAAAAGGGTTAATTTATCCCGAAGACAACCCCCTATCAAGTGGTAAGATTGAAATGAAATATATGACTGCTAAGGAAGAAGATATTCTTTCAAATCAATCATATATTCAAAATGGAACAGTTTTAGATAAACTAATGAAATCTTTAATTGTAACAAAATGTAATTATAATGACCTTATTGTAGGAGATAAAAATGCAGTTATGATTGCAGCTCGTATCTTAGGATATGGTAAAGATTATAAATTTGAGTATAAGGGAGAAGAAGTAGAAGTTGATTTAAGTATTTTAGAAAATAAAGAATTTGATGAAAATTCTATTACTAAAGGAATAAATGAATTTAAATTTACCCTACCCAATTCAGGTACGGAAATTACATATAAATTATTGTCTCATAAAGATGAGATGGCAATAGAAGCTGAAATTAAAGGTTTAAAAAAAATCAACAAAAAAGCAGACCCCATTATTTCTACACGTATGAAACAAATGATTCTTTCTGTAAATGGGGATTCTGAACGTAAAACAGTGCGTGAATTTGTAGATACATACTTCTTAGCGATGGATGCTAGAGCATTTAGAAAACACATAGCAGGACATCAACCTGACGTGAATTTATTAACACAAGTGGAATTAAGCGACGGTGGGGAGGACGTTGAAATTCCAATTACTGTTAACTTTTTTTGGCCTGACGCAAACATATAGAATTTCATTATTCGCCCAGATCCATGAAATAGTGTTTCATGGGAATGGAGGGTATGATTGGCATACCGTATATAACATGCCTATTTGGCTTCGTAATTTTACATTTAAAAAAATGAAAGAACATTATGATAAAGAGGCAGCAGAAATTAAAAAAGCACAAGGTAAATCCTCAACTGGAAATACTGTTATAAATTCTGAGGGGAAAGTTGAAGCCCCACAACATATAAAAACAGCAAAAAAATCTCCAACTTATACAGCGAAGGCATCAAAGAAATGATGCCTTCCTATATTTATAATAAAATCAACTAGTGGCTAGTAGAGAAGACATAAATAATCAAAAAACCCTTAATGATAATCTTAAGGAAACAATTTCTTTAGAAAAAGAAATGGCTGATGGTCTGAGATCCTACACTGACATGATGAAAGATGTCAATAGGGAAACAGGAAAAAAAATAACTTTAGAAAGTGAAGTTTCTTCTCAATTATCTAAATTAACAGCTGCAACAACAAAATTATACCAACAACAAGAAGGTCTAAATCGTCTTACAGATAAACAACTTGATAAAGAAGCTAATAAAGCTAGATTAGCTATCGCAGAATTAAAAATTAAGGCACAATCTCTTTCATCAACAGAGAAAGAAACTAATATTGGTGCAGAACTAGTAGCTACTCTTGAAGATAAATTCAAACGAGAAAATACTATTCTAAAGCAAATAAAAGAGCAAGTTTCACAAAGAAAAGAAGCTAATAAAGCCATGGGTGTGGCTGGTGGTTTACTTAAAGGACTTACTGAGCTTTCTCCTCAATTTGCAAAAGCACTTAAAGTTGATGAAATGGCAGCTGACATGCAAGAATTTGCAGATAATGCAGCTGAAGCTGGAGGAAAAGTATCAAGACTTAGTGTATTGATGAAAGGAATTGGAAGTGGTTTAAAAAATCTTTTTAGCACATTAACAGATCCAACAGTAATTATTGGAGCTATGGTTAAAGGGTTTTTAGCTGTAGATAAGGCCCAAACATCCTTTCAAAGACAAACAGGACAAACAGTAGACATGGTAGATACCATGAACTCAGAACTTCTTTTAAGTTCTGAATATATTGCTGCAGCTACTGAATTAACTAAAGAATTAGGAATGAATGCTGCTAATGTTTTCTCAACAGAAGACATTACTGAAGTAGCTTTAATGACTAAACAAATAGGGCTAGGTGGTAAAGAAGCTAATGCCTTAGCTATGCAATCCAAAGTACATGGGATGTCTGTTGAAGACAATAACAATGCTATTTTTGATGGTGTTAATGCTATGAATGCCCAAAATAATTCTGCAATTAACGGTAAAAAAGTTTTAGAAGATGTAGCTAATACCTCTGCAGGTATAGCAGCTAGTTATGCAGGATATCCAGGTGAATTAGCAAAAGCTGCAACTGCGGCTGCAAGTTTAGGGATGACTTTAGATGGTGTTGATAAAATTGCAGGTTCATTACTACAATTTGAATCTTCTATTGCAGCCGAAATGGAAGCTGAGTTATTAACTGGTCAAAGTCTTAATTTAGAGAAAGCACGACAGTTAGCATTAGATAATGATCTTGCGGGGGTAGCAAATGAGTTGGCTAATCAAGGTATTAATATGGTTAGTTTTAGCAAAATGAATCGTATCCAACAAGAAGCACAAGCTAAAGCAGTGGGTATGACTCGAGATGAACTTGCTAAATCTCTTATGATGAAAGAGATGGAAGCTGGCCTTGATAGAGAATCTTTAACAGCAGCTCAAAAACAACAATACGATCAAATAAAAAGTTTAGAAGTTCAAGAACAATTTAATACCGCAATAGGTAAACTTCAAGAAGCATTAGCTCCTATAGTAGGATTCTTTGCTAGTATTTTATCCAACTCATTTGTATTATACCCATTAATGACTGCAATAGGAGCAGTAATGGCTGGAAAATTAGTTATGGGTGGAGTCAGTTTTGCAAAAAGTATGAAAAGTTCTGTAACTAGTGCTAGAGAAATGTTCAAAAGTTTTAAAGATGCTGGAGGGGTAATGGGTAAAATGTATAAAGGAGGACAATTCATGCCCGGAGGAGGTAAAGCTGCAGCTGGTGGTCAAAGAGGAGGAGGATTAGTAGGTAGAATAAAACAAGCTGGTGGTCAAAAAGGAGGAGGATTAGTAGGTAGAATAAAACAATCCTTTAAAGCACCTAAAGGGTTAGATAAAGGAGCTAAAAGTATAGCCGATTCAGCAGATAAAACAAAAGGTATAGATCCTAAACAAGGTTCTGGTATTAAACAATTTTTAAAAGGGTTAGGTGATGGTTTAGCTTCTATTGGTCAACAAGCTGGAAATGTATTTAAAGGTGGATTAGCTTTAGGTGGTGCTTTACTTGCAATGGGTGTTGGATTTGCTTTATCTTTACCTTTAATAGCACAATCAGATCCAGTATTAATGTTAGCATTTGCTGGAAGTTTATCTGCAATTGGTCTTACAGTAGCCCTTATGGGTAAAGTAGGAGGTGATATAATAAAAGGTGCATTAGCAATGGGTATTATGGCTGTAGCATTAATCCCAGCAGCATATGCTTTTAGTTTATTAGCAGGTGTAGACGCAGCATCAATTTTAGCATTTTCTATAGCTATACCAATTCTAGGATTATCAGTAATGGCCTTAGGTTTAATATTTACAAATCCAATTACTATGTTCTTATTTGGAGCTGGTATTTTAGGATTATTAGCTTTAGGGGTAGCAATCACTCCTTTAGCAGCGGCATTTGGTAAATTAGGAGATGCAGATATAGCAGGCACAATGGCTGGTATTTCTCAATTAGCATCTATAGCTCCAGGATTATCAGTAGCAGCTTCAGGTTTATATAATTTAGCAGGAGGTTTAGCTGCTGTGGGAGCGGCAGGTGTTTTAGCATTACCTGTATTAGCAACATTAATGAGTACAGGATTAATTGGGGGAGGAGCAGCTGGTGGTGAAGATAAAAAAGAAAGTGGAATGGAAAAAGTAAATAAAAATTTAGAAAAATTAATAGCATTAGTAGAAGCTGGAGGAGATGTAATTATAGATGGAGCTAAAGTAGGAAAAACACTTCAATTGTCATCTTCTACAATGGGTTAATATTTATAACAAAATACAATTAAAATATAAAATTATGGCAACATCATTATTAGACAAACTAACAGTAGGCGGATCAGTTCTATCAGGATTAGATGGATCAACACCTCCAATCCCTCAATTTGACCAATCAAAATTACACGATGAATATTCAATAATTGGCGATCCTAATGTACCAAACAAACCATCCCCATCTCAATTAGATTTAGATGGAGAAGTCCCATCATATAATTATAGGGATAACGCACCTGAAGGTACATCATTTTAATAAATAAAATATGGCTTTAATAGACCGAAAAACAAATTTAAGGTCATTAAAGTTTGGTTTAGGACAAGCATCAGATAAACCTGGAGGAGGTTATAGTAATCAACCTTATATTGTAAAACCTATACCAGACTATGATGATGATGGTTCCAACATTTTTAATACTGGAGGCCCTGATTCTCTCTTGCGAGGAGGGTTAATGGCTCCTATTAAATCCGTTAATGATGTAAGTCGATTAACACAAATGTTTTTCGATTTAAAGTCACCTAATGGTTTATTATTTATAGCAAAACAAAATGTATTATCAAGAACTTCTGTAAAAACTGAAGCTTCAGTAGGTGCTGGTACTGCTGGGGGTACTGTAAATCAAGGGGTATATTTACCTACTTCTACAATAGCACAAGCTGGAGTTGGATTTACAGGAACACATTTAAATTTATTAGGATTAAATCCATTCTCACCAGGTTTAAATAATGATAGTTTAACCTCTCAAAAAGCAAATGGTGGTTTAGTAAAATATGAAACTGCTGCTAAGGTAGCAAATTTAGCAGATAATAATGTATTTTCTACAACAACAACAACCACCCAAGAAAGAAATCTACTTTTTGATTTATTTAATTTAGAGAATCCACTTATATTAGGAAGTGAACAACCTAACCCTTTCCAAGAATTTATTCAAACCTTATTACCTTCAGTAAATGGTAAATTTGATAATAGATTATTAAAGATTTGGTATGATAAACAAGATACAAAAAATGAAGATGTTAATGTTTTAGAGTATGGTGGTGGTCCTGGATCTATATTAGGGGTAGGAAAAACCCAAATTACATTCGCAGATCAAAGAACAGGAGTAAATAATCCAAATTATTTAGGTAATTCACTCCCTAATCAAGATTTACAAGATTTTAGAGATACAACACGTCAAGTATATTACCAAGCTTCTGATTTAGCAATTTCAGCATCAGTTCTGAATGTAGCTAATATGGAGTATAAAGTTAATAGAGGACCAGAAAAAAGTAATGCATTAACAAGGGTACAAAATGAACTTCTTAATACCTTACAACCCCAGAATCGAACTTCCACAGTAGTTTCTAACGGAATAGTTAATGATGATACTTCATATTCAGAATTAACTATAAGATCAAATCAAGTTGATACAAATAACCCAGATAACAACCAATTACTTGCTAATCATGATGTATTATCTCCTTATAGTCTAAATAATAATCTAATAACAACAGTTACAAATCCATCTGAATCTTCATTTTACTTAAATGACCCACCTACACCAAACATTTATGATAGTTTAGATGGATACACTAAAAGTAATAGTGCAACTGAAAAATATAAATTCTTTACCAAAGATATAAAGGAAGCAGAACTCGAAAATCAGGCTATGGATTTTAGTCTGTATAAGTTAGCAAATGATTTTAGTGTATATGAACTTGCACTTGAAGGAAATACTTGGCCTACTAATTCTCCATTACAAGCAGCAAATAGATCTTCAACATGGGTTCAAGAGATGTTAATATCTCAACCCACAAATGTAGGTAGATTAATAGGAGAACCATCAATTCAAGATTTCAGAGTACCATTATTAGAGAATCAAGAATCATCAACTATAATGTCTTTAGCCCCAGATTATTCAGATCCAAATCGTGCTATTGAAAACAGAGTAGGTTTAGGAAATCCTGGGAAAGCTAGGGATGTTTATAATTACCAAGTAACTGAAAAGGGGTTGGATTTGATTAATTCTCGTCCTATTTATAGTGGTACATCTCCAATGCATGGTACTGTGAATGGTGCTGATGAAAATTTTGGTAATGATTTATGTAAATTTACAATTGGTTTGCTAAAAAATGATGGAAGTGGAGAATCTAATTTTATTCAATTTAGAGCTTACATTGATGATTTTTCAGATGCATATTCAGCAGATTGGGGTGATGTTCAATATGTAGGTAGAGGTGATAAATTTTACAACTATAAAGGATTTAATAGAAGTATTAGTATGGGATGGACAGTTCACGCTTCTTCAAAAGGTGAATTAATTCCTATGTATAAAAAATTAAATTACTTAGCCTCAGGTTTAGCTCCTGATTATTCAGCTGGAGGATTTATGAAAGGTAATTTAGCAAGATTAACAGTTGGTGGTTATCTTTATAATCAACTTGGAATCATCAAATCTATTACGTATACTATACCCCAAGAATCTCCATGGGAAATAGGGGTAAATATAGCAGCAAATGGACAATTTGATTCAGAAGTTAAAGAATTACCACATATGATTAAAGTAACAGGATTTGAATTTGTACCAATACAATACGATGTAACTCGTAAGGGTGCAACTAAATTTATCCAATTACTTGCAAAAAGTGGAACTAATTGGAGTGATGGGATGCAAATGCCAGATGAACAAGCAATAGCTAGAGCTAAACAAGAGCAAATTGCTCAAGAAGAATTAGTTAAGAAAAAAGCTGCTGATCAAAAAGCTCGAGAGGATGCAAAAAAACAAACTGAACAACTCCGACAAGGTTTTTTAAATGCTGGAATTAATAACTCCACCCCAAATTTCTTAAACCCAAATCCACCAATTGTAGTACCAGACGCTACTTTTGTAAAAAAACCATTTATAATTCCATAAAGTAAAGTAATTCAAAGCAATAGTTTAAAATTATGAATAGATATCAAGGTATAAGAGAATTAAGAAATATAAACCCTATTGCGGGTCCTTTAGGTACATTGTATTACAGGAATGTAAGATATCCTGAAGTACCTGAAAGTCCTAATGATATTTGGGTTATTACTGAATGGGGGGATAGATTAGATGTATTAGCAAATCAATTTTACCAAGATGTTACTTTATATTGGATTATAGCAATTGCAAACCCTAATTATATAAAATTTGATTCCCTTTTTATTAAAGAAGGTATTCAAATTAGAATACCAACTGACACTAGTGAAATTTTAAGAAGTTATAATAGATTAAATCAAGAATAAATGGGGATTATTGGAAGACCTTTTGAAAGTTTTATAGATAAACAAGTTAAAATACGTCAAGAAGCGTTAGGAGAAGGATTTGGAAGTGATTTAATTAAAACTCAATCCCGCGAAGCTTTTATGACGGCAACTCCCTTTATTCGTTTAGCTAGTTCAGTCACAATTTCTACTGACTCTGAAATAGCTTCTGATGAGGCTGCAAAAAAAAGTAAAAGCATAAAAAATAGATCAAAAGAAATTCAAAAAGAAGAAAAGTTTAATGGGAAGACATATCAAAAACCTTCTTCAGCAGAGGCAACAGCTACTGCAACCGCAGAATATGAAGCACAAGAATCTGAAATCCCAGGAAAAAGTATTGCTCAACAAATAAAAGAAAATGGGTTATTCGATGGTACCCCTGAAAGTGAATGGATAGGTAGTGGATTAGCTCAAAAGTGTGTTTTGAATGGTGTTCCAACATCATATACTCGTGATGAGAATGGTAATTACTCAAGATCATCTATAGCAGGTGCTGTTAATGTATCAGGTACACCTTTTGGAGGTAAACCTTCCCAATTTAATTCTGCTTATGGGTGGGGTTATAACAATACAGGTATTTTGTATGGTAGAGGATACATTCCACCCCCAGGTATAACTAGTGTAGATTTTGAATATAAAAATGATGGAGCTTTAGCTCAAGCTACAATAAATATTAAAGCTTTTAGTCCTGAACAATTTGCAATAATTGATATTCTTTATATGAGACCTGGATTTACGGTTTTATTAGAATTTGGCCATTCATCATTTTTGGATGAGAATGGAAATATTACTAGTATAGAAACTGATTCAACTATACCTTTTGATTATTTATTTGATCAATTAACTTCTTCAGGATCTTCCCGCCCGTCATATTCTCAAATGGCAAAACAAATCCGTGATGAGAAAAAAAATAAAGATGGAAATTATGAAGGATTTTTTGGTAGAATAACAAAATTTAATTGGAAATTTGGAAATGATGGAACTTATAATATTACTATAAAATTAACAGGAACTGGAGATGTTATAAATTCTTTAAATACTTCCATTCCAAAATTATCAAATACAGCTAGATCTATATTAACAGGTAAACAAAGCAGTACATATAAATCTGAACAAGGAAAACCAACTGAAACTCAAATCTTTAAAGGATACTATTCAGGAGAAGTTTTAGAAACAAATTATGGGGTTGGATTAGATTACGATATAGATGAAGCAGAAGAAGCAGGAGATTTTATAATTTCAGATGCATTTGAATCTCAGTTAAATTATGAATTATACACTATATTTAATGATTCAGTGGCATTTAGAGGAAATGGGGTTTCAAATTCTAACGCAGCAGCTTCTCCAATGGTTGTATATAGTGTACCTATCTTAGGTAAACGATACACAAAACAATTCCGTTATTGTGTGCTTAAATATGATGTAAATGATGCAGTTGGGGGAACTGAATATTCTCCTGTTACTTTTTTAAAGTTTGGTGCTCTTTTATCTATGATTCAAAAAATATGTAATGTTTCTGATGGAAAAGATAATACGTTAATCCAATTTGAAATGGTTAGAAACATTTTTTGTAAAGAAATAAAAGATGATGAAAATGAATTATATGAAGATAATACGGGAAATATTTTTAAAGAAGATGAAACCTACATGGCTACATTCCCCGGAAATATTTCAGGAGATCCTGGTATATGTCTTAAATCTTTTAAGGCCGCACCTACAGAAATTGCAGGTGAAAAATATTCTAGTTTAACTAATGGACTTTATAAAACAGGAACAATTGCATCTATAATGAATGATGGTTTTTACTTAAAAACTGATGCTAATAATAAGTTAATAGATTCTACACTAGCTTATCGTTTAAGTCAAGTTTGGATTAATATTAATTTTGTAACACAATTATTAAGAGATTTAAGAGTAAAAGATGAAGAAGAAAAACAAGAAGTTCCATTATTAGATTTAATTCAAGGTATACTTACTGGAATAAATGAATCTTGTGGAAGTATTAATAATTTTAGAGTTATTTTTGATGAAGAAACATCAGAAGTAAAAATTTTAAGTGAATCACCAGCATTAGCATCTAAATCATCTTTAGATGGTAAAGAAAAATATACAACAATAAATACTTTTGGTTTTGACAAAAGTTTTGATGGAAAAAAGAATTATGGATCTTTTATAACTAACTTAGATTTAAATTCTGAATTATCTGATAAAATGGCTACTCAAATAACAATTGGAGCTGCTAGTAATAATAATAGTGTTAGTGGAAATGGAGCAGCTTTTGCTTCATATAGTAAAGGATTAAAAGATATGTTATTTGTTCAAAAAGTTGCTACATTACAAAGAATAACAAATAAACAGGCAAAATCCCAAGCAGAATTAATAGATGATATTATTGATAAAGCAAAATTTGAAAAAGCATTAAAACAGGTTTATAATGATAATGAGTTTGATGATGATGCTTACATATCTACTGTTAAACAAGTAAATTCCCAATTAGCTCCAAAAATAATGGATCAATATTTTAATAAAGGTATTTCTCCCTCACCTTCATTTTTACCATTTAATATGAGTTTAACAATGCATGGTTTAGGAGGTATAAGAATATATGATGCTTTTAAAATTGATGGAAAAGTTTTACCTTTAAGTTATAACCCTAAAGATATAAAACTAATAATTAAATCTTTATCTCATTCTATATCTTTAGATGGTTGGAAAACTACTATTTCTACATTATCTGTACCTGATAATGAAAGTTACAAACCTGCTCCAACTGGAGTTTCATCTTCTACTAATTATGGTAGAGCAGCTGGAGGTAGTAGACCTTCAAGTAATGCACAACTTCAAGATTGTGAAGTATTAATAGTTGATGGGTTTGATACTCCAAGCACATATGGTGGTAAATCTATTCGAGGACCATTAACAAATTCATCAATTCATATGAATAGGTATGTTAAAAGAGATATTTTACCTCTTCTAGAATCACCAGCATTTAAGAAAAAATATACAAAAGGTCTTAGAATGATAGCATTAGTTTATGCCATAAAAGAAGGATATACACCAAAAACATCATCATATAAAACAAAAAACCCAGGAAATATAGGTAATACTGATAATGGTTCAAGATCCTATCAAAAAAGTTTAAAAGCAGGCCTTATATTATTATTAGATTTTCTTGAAACACGAGGTAATGGTAAAGCTCCAGGATGGAGATTTGGTCAAGTAACAATCCCACAATATTTTTCTAACGAAATAAATAGAAATCGTAAAAATTATCAAAGACCAGATGGATGCCTCCCAGGGTATACAGGCAATTACCAAGGTCAATTAGGTTATTTTGTTAAAAGATATGCTACTTTTGCTAGAGTTAATAATAATGGTATTAGTGGAATAAAAACTATATTTAAATTTAATGGTTATGGACCAAATATAGATGGTAATACTAAGCTCCCAGATTTATTTAAATTTAACAACAACTCAAAAATTAAAACCTCAAAAAGATAAAATTTTTAAGCATTAAAGACTTATTAAATAAATTATGTATATTCCAAAAAATAAAATAATAACTAACCTATATACTAATGGATTAGAAATAAACAGTCCTGAAGACCAACAATGTTTTTATATTATAGATACAGGTGAGATCTATGAGGGATATTATTGGAAAGATTATAAAGGAAAATATTATACAGGTAAAAATCCTAATGATAAACCAACCCAAGAATTACAACTAAAACAAATAAATGAAATACCTATTGACTCTTCCCCAATAGTTGAATATACTTTATCTAACTCAGATTCTTACCCACCCCCCTCAAATAGTGATGAAGCAAATATGTGGGATCCTTTACTTCCTGAAGAATATGAATCAATATTTTTACAATCAACAAACCCCCCCCGTAATTTAAATATACCATCTCAATACTACTCATCACCTTCAAAAGAAGATTATAAATTAGGATCATTTAGAAGATATTTTTGTGTTAAAGCAAATGAAAGTGTTTTTTTAGAAATTGATAGTAAAACTTATGATGCTCTTTTTACCAAGGATCAAAAATGGAGATGGGACTTATATGATCCTTTTTATTTAGAATGGGTTTTAACAGGGGACCAAAATGATGTTCGAACATCTAATTTTAACACAACTAAAATAATTAATGTAGCATCAAAAGGATTTCAAAAATTTTTAAGATTTAACTATTTAAAATTTTATCAATCTTTATCTAAAAAATCTACAATAGAAGTTCCCCCAAGACCTACTCCTACTTCTACTTCTTCTCCATCCACCCAAAATTATTAATTTAACTTGGTTGATTAAATATACTTTTGTATATTGGTCAAAATAAAAGTTATGTACTGGTTAATTGAAACAGAAGAACAGTTATTAGAGTTATCTAAATTTGGTTATGAAGAGGCATTTGTAGAGCTAATTCCATACTCAAATACTATTCATCCTGTTAAAAATAAAGTTTGTGCTATTTATATTCGACCGTTAAATTCAACAAAAGGGTTTATTACATCGATTGATCATAGTGAAACATTACCACTTAATATAGACACTATAATATCGCAATTAAACGCATTTAAAAAAATATATGTTAGAGATAAAAAAGAATTCTTACATTATTTCATTTTAAAAGAGCTTTATGACATTACACTCAACTCGCCTCCGTATATACAAGAATATACACAAACACATAACTTTTTCAATAGCAAATACCCAAATAAAATAGATGTAAACCGCATTATTCCGATAGTAAAACATTATGAATATTGTGAGAAATTATTTAATGACTTAAAAAATAGAATAGATGAACCAATCAACGAATTTTACAACAACAAATCCTCAGTGGTATTCAACGCCTTGGAGCAAAGTGGTCTACGAATTGATAGAGAATGCTTCCAATCGCACTTTCACGATGTCAGTGGAGAATACGTTTACACGCAATTCAACTTCAAAACCCTCACAGGAAGACCAAGCAATAAATTTAAAGGAGTAAATTATGCAGCACTTAACAAAGAAAACGGACAAAGACAGTCGTTTATCCCGCGTAATGATTTCCTTTTTGAGCTTGATATTAGCGCCTATCATCCAACTCTTTTGGCTAAGTTGGTTGGTTTTGATTTCGGTGATGGAGATATTCATATGGCCTTTGCAGAAATGTATGGGGTGGATTACAAAAAAGCTAAAGAATTAACATTTAAGCAAATGTATGGTGGGGTTTTTGATCAATATAAAGATCTGGAATTCTTTAAAAAAATGACAGTATATACTGACGATTTGTGGGATACTTTCCAATATGGAGGTTCAATTGAATGTCCTATTTCAAAACATATATATAGGAAAGATGTGTTAGAAGATATGAAACCACAAAAATTGTTAAATTATGTTCTTCAAAACTTGGAAACATCAATGAACGTTTGTATATTGTGGGAAATATTTAAGATATTAAAAGGTAGAAATACTAAGTTAATACTTTATACATTTGATTCTTTTTTATTAGATGTTGATAAAGAAGAGAAGGAAGTGATAGAAGAAATATTAGAAGTATTTAAAAATAAAAAATTACAAACAAAATATAATTATGGACACACATATGATTTTAAATAAGCCTCGTGATATGTATAAGGTAGACGATTTCATTGATTTCGACCCCTTAAAGATACACGATTTGAATAATAAACTGTTTTGTACGTTTACTACTTTGGAAGACTTAGATAGTCTACTTGATGGTTTAACTTCAAAGTATAAGATAATGTACAATAAAATATTTGTACTTTATATTAAGAGCAATAATGAGTATGTATGTACTTATAATATTGATCAGGGAAATATTTCTGAAATTCCTTCAAATACAATTCTAGTTCATAGAAAAAAAGATTCAAATACTCTTTATACCATTAATGCTTTAAATGAATTAATTAAAAATTTAAATGGTGGAGTAGTGGATACTAAATATCCAATTGAGTGGCAACATTATAAAAACACCATTCTACTTACTCAGCATGATGAATTAAAACAACTCAAAACAAAAATTTACAAAATTATTGAATTATAATTTGGCATCGCCAATTATTATTCGTATATTAGTTATCAATAAATAAAAATAAGTTATATTATGGATTTAAATGTGATCAAACAACGCTTGGACTCACTGAACAAGCAATCAAACAACAGTGGTGGAGGTAATAGTAAAAATCTCTTCTGGAAACCCTCAGTAGGTAAACAACTTATTAGAGTAGTTCCTTCTAAATTTAACAAAGCAAACCCATTTACGGAAATGATGTTTTATTATGGCATTGGAAGTAAAAGAGTAATGGCATCACCTCAAAATTGGGGAGAAAAAGATCCTATTATGGAATTTGCAAAGCAACTTCGTAACACCAATGATAAAGAAAATTGGAGATTAGCTAAAAAGCTAGATGCTAAAGTTAGAACTTTTGCTCCAATTATTGTTCGTGGTCAAGAAAGTGAAGGAGTTAAATTGTGGCAATTTGGTAAAGAAGTTTATCAGGAGTTTTTAAATATGGCTGCTGATGAAGAAATTGGTGATTATACTGATATTGTAGGAGGTAGAG
>JAAHTG010001267.1_pt1 | contig 17747 bp, 24 predicted proteins | sample 6116081 | NCBI WGS metagenome assembly JAAHTG01 (sample SAMN13939989, study PRJNA603662) | sponge metagenome | isolation source: marine sponge | host: Mycale hentscheli | place: New Zealand | collected 2005 | reverse complement strand
TGAGCACCCTGTTAATAATAATCCTAATAATAATATTATTAATTTTTTCATGTATATATTTTAGTTGTCACAATTTTCTGCGATTGAAAAAGTTACTTTTTCAGTCATTGGGTTGCCTTTATTTTCAAAATCCATTTTAAATTGCCAATGTTGTCCGTCATAATGAGTTTCTGGTGTTGGGTTGCTTTTATTACAATCAAAATCACAAGTAATATGAGCAGCTCCACTCCAGTAACCATAAGTTTGTTGAGCATCTCCATTTGATGGATCACAAACACCAGTTCCTTCTTTATTTTCAGGCGATTGAGGTTGAATAATAAATACTGTTCCTGAGGCATCGTGTGTATTAGATTTCATTACATAAGTTCCACCTACTGGAATTGTGTATTTTACATCTTTTGCGTCTACACCCCATGTAGCATGAGTTGGTAATTCTTTTCCAGTATTATTTACAACTGTTAATTGTACAGTAACTGGGTCAGATTCAACTTTTTCTACTTTTTCTACTTTTTTGTTATTGCCACATGCAACAACGAATAAAGATAATAATAATACTAAAATTGTTTTTTTCATTTTTTTTTTGTTTAATTAATGGTTATTTACTAAATTCAGCTTTTTTTGTGTTTTTCACAAATTGCTTTCCTTTTTTACTCCCTCTAACTTTTTTAGCTACTGTAGCTTTACGCTGTGCTTTAGTTAAAGATTGTGCTTTTTTCTTAGGTAGACATCTTGTAGTAGCTTTACCTTTTTTCATAGTACCACAATCACCAGATATATTACCTGATGTATTTATTCTTACCCAATTTTCTTTTTTAAACCAATCACGTAGTGATTCGTTACGTAGTGTTTCGTCTATTGCTTTATCTAATTTTTTATATCCTGATCCATAAGGTGCTGCTTTACCTTTATGATTAGGTGCTACATTTTCATTAATAGGATTAAGAAATTTACTTATTCTTCTAATTGCATAATCATCACCATAGTTACCTGCCATCCAATTATTATGAATATAATAAACTACATCTTTAAGTCTTGATGGATATAATTTAATTCCTCCTTTAATTACAAACTCTAATTCTTTATCAAAACCATCATCTAATTCATCAAATGCTTCTGTTACATTTTCTGCTACTGCGTCTGCTTGATTTAAGTATGGAGCTACGGCATCATATTTTATATATTTTACTCCTCCTATATCTTTAAAGTTTTTAGGATCCTGTTCTACTTTAGTTGAACCTCTAGATGTTTCTTTACTTGAATCTGTAAAGTTTAATAATTCATCATCTAAATCTAAAAAACTAATTATCTTAGTTATTGTTGTAGCTAATGCAACTGCTGGTAATGCACCTATACCAGCACCAAATAAACTAACTCCACCCGCTGCTGATAACATTAATTTACCTAAATCAGCCATTTGGTCCTTAAAGTTTTTATATTCCTGATCAGTTACTTCTTCTTTTTTAATAAGTTTAGCTACTACACCAAATGCATCCTTAAATTCTTTAGCTTCTTCTTTTCCTGTAGTCCATATTTTTTTTAATCTGGCTTTAATATTATCAAGAGTTTCTTCACCTAAATCTTTAAAATAATCAAAGATTTTATTTTCAAGTAATACCTCGTTTTCGTTTGTTTTTTTCTTTTTCTTACCACTCATTTGTCCTTTACAAACTTTAACAGCACGGCCAGATAAGTAAGCAGATGATTTTTCACCTGCAGCCATCCTTCTTTTTCGGTAAGCTTCACCTTTTTTACAAAGTTTTTCTTTAACTAGTTTTTGTATTTTTTCCATTAGCTAACGTCCATTACATCGTTATGATCCAATTTAATTCCTATATTATCGAAAACGGTTATTAAGTCATTATAATAGCTAGAATTATAACTTCTTCCTCCAAAATCATCATTTACTTGAACTCCTAATTGTTTAGCCACATAGCGGATATCATCACTATCAAATCTTCTTTGACCTCTATAATCATCATCATCTTTGACTGTTAATTCATCTCCTTTGTCATCATAAACTTGGATTTTATATAAACTACCATAATCAGTATAAGTAAAGTCTATTTTTTTAATTAATGGAATTATACCATCAATATACGATTCAACTTCCTTACGAATTTCTTCGGTTAATAAGTTAAATTTCCAAGAATGTAAGTCAAAATTATCCTTCATGACATTTAATTTATTATAAATATGGTGAAATTATTTCTTAAGTGCTTCTAAGTATTTAACTACGTCTTCAGTATGTAAATCAACTTTATCTTTATCTAATTTACCATCCCATTTTTCAACGTCACCTGCTTCAGAGACTTGTCCCTGATTTGACTCAGCTAATTTATCTGCTACAAAATCTTTATATTCCTGAATTTTATTATCTATTTCATTATTATGAATATTTTTAACGTATTCATCGAATTTACCTTCTTCTTTAAGTTTTGCTTCTTTTAACACGACACATCTACGACAAATTTTGTGAATTCTATAAAATTGAGGATCTAAATAATGATTCATTACTTTACTACAATTAGGACAAAATAAAGGCATATTATACTCTCTTTTTGCTTTATCTAATTTAGTAATATTTTGTTTAATACCATTTTTAATGGTCCAAGTACGACCATTTGCCTCCCAAATGTCACCTTCTTCGTGAAATATTTCTGGTTTTGTGTAACCAACTCCTTCTCCTGTACGTTTACCTGCATGACCTTTAACGAGATTACGGATTCTTTCTACATCTTTTTTCTTAAATTCTTTTTTAAGTTGGCTCATAAACCTAATTTTTTCAAATCATTAATTACTTGATCAGCATTTTGATATAATATAGCAGTTCCACCTGCTGCATTCCAATTATCTATTGTACTACCTTTATCATCAATTAAAATATCAAATTTTGTTAAATTTGGTTTAACTGTGTGCTTTTGTTTAGCTGATCTATACGTTACCTTTGGTTTCGTTGAATACAATGTACCAACTTTATCTTTAATCCACAAGCCTTTTCCAATAATACTTTGTTTTTTTATTGAAGGTGCAGTTAACATCTCAAATGGATGTTGTTCTACATAATTAACTAATTTTTGAGCATCAGGCATTAACTCAATACCTCTCCAAAATGCTACTTTATGTTTTTCATCTATTAAATCCCAAAAAGCTTTTAATCCATTTTTATCAACATAAGATTGAGGCATCATACCTGATAAATCTTCAAATCTTTTATCAAAGTCAGCTACTACACCATCCATATCAAGGTAAATGTAATATTCACCTTCATCCTCATTTAATTGAGCTAATTCACGTGCGTAAGCATTTAAACCAAAAGGGTCTTTAGTTTTTTTTTCTGTTATTTTATTAGTCCAACTTCTAAATGCAATATTTCCTTCTTCATATGCTTCACGTTCTATTTGTTCTAAATAGTCATCTTCATTAACATTATCTGTACTAATATTTTCTAATCTATCTTCATGGTTTTGATGAACGTGTACTAATTCATGCGCGTATGAACGCATTATATCCTTAGGATGCCTTCCTAATGTATATAACACGATTTCATTATTATTGGGGTCATAATACGCAGTTTTACCGAAAAAATTATCTGAATTTTGAAAATCAGTGTGTATAAATTTAACTTTAGGATATGGTTTTAACTTTAAACCATCATTTTCCATACTAGTAGTTAGTGATTTTATTAACGGTTTAAAATCAAAATTAATTGGATCTAATACTTCATTTAATTTTTGTTTTTTTAAACGTTGTGTTTTTTTCTTAGATGCTTCTTTTTTCTTAGTTATATAATCTAAACCAGTTTTTAAACGTTTTTTAACAGCCGGGTCTTTTGCTCTACCATATGCCGCTCTTACTCTTTGATGTATTAAATTAATAATCTGAGATTGTCTAGCATGTGATTTAGCTTTAAATGAAGCTTTATTTAAAGTATCTACTATATCTTGTCTAGTTGAAAATTTAATACCTACAGTATCTTTAGGATCTTCATCAGTGTATAATCTACGTTTAGATCCATCTGGTTTTTTACCTGTACCTTTTTTAGGATCTTTTTTCTTTTTTCTACCTTCTTGAACTATATCAACTAAATAACCATAAATTTCTTCTACTTCTTCATCTTTCAATTGTTTAGGAAGTAATGGTCTTAATTTTTCTACTGATACTTTTGCAGCATTTCTAGCTGCTGTACCTGATGCTCCACCTTGTGTAACTACTGTTTCAACTCTTAAATTAGGATAATTATTTACCGATTTAGTTCTTTTAGCTATATCAGCAAAATCATCTTCATTACCTTCTCTAGCACCAATTACAAATATAACATCTTCTTCTGGGTGTTCTTTAGCGTAATTATAAACTGCTTGTATAGGTGGTTTAGGACTTAATTTAACTTCAACATTAACGGGTAGATATTGTTTATAGATATCCCATATAATAATTGATTCTTCAGGTGTTACACCATCTCTTTCTTTACCACCAATTAAAATAATAAATTTATCTATATTAGGATTTTTATTAATAGCAGTTTCTACTACTTCAAAATGACCAGTTGTTGGAGGTTTAAAACCACCACCATATACAGCTACAGTCCTTCTTTCGTCTTCAAGTAATCCTTTTGTTATTTCTTTTACTAAATTATTCACCTTTTAAAAATTGTCCTAATTTTGCCTGTGCTTCTTCTTTAGCAACAGAATTATCTATAATATCTTTTACTCCATCATCACCTAATAATTTCCTTAATTCATTATCAGCTTTTTCTTTTTGTTTATCAGAATATCTTTGTCTAGCTGCTGATTTTGGTTTTGTATTTTTAGCCTTATATGGTTTTAAATATTTATCTTTTATTGCATCTAAATCTTCTAATTTTTCATCTTCTAATGTATTTGCAACTGAAATAAAATTATTATCTCCAAATAATTCTCTATATGGAGCATAATTATTAGTTACTTTATTCCAAGTTGATAATACAATTGCAGGTGCTAAACTTCTATCTTTACCTCCTGATGCTGCAAATCTTAACTCGTTTTGTTTAAGTGATCTTTCTAAATCAGTATAAACATAAAGCATAAATACTTCATATCCCGCTTTTTTTAATTCTTGGACTAATGCCTCTGTTTTTTTATATGAAGCTGCAGTACCATCTAATATAAATGATTTTTTACCTTCAATGGTTTTTTCTACTTTACCAGCAAATTCTTTATTAGCATCTGCCATTGCTTTAGCTTGTTTACTTCTATCTTCTGCGGATGCATTTTTAAGGTCTAAAGATACTTGTGCTTTTTTAAGATTTTCAATATAGGCATTATCTACATTTAAAATAGGCAATTGACCTATATTTAATCCCTTTAAAACAAATCCTTTACCTGCACCTGGGGCGCCAGCTAGAATAATAGCTTTAGGTATAGGCTTACTCATAGTAGAACCCATATTTACTCCAGCAGCATTAGCTACTTCATTTAGTATACTTTCTAGTTTTATCATATGTTATAAATATGAATATTTAAATCATGTTCATTTTCTTCAAAAATTCAATTTCCTCCTTAGTAACTTCCATTATGTTTTTATGCATAATTTCCTGAGCTCGATTATATTCTTGCTCTTCCCAATAGATTTCCTCATTACTCATCATATACACCCATTTTTATTTCGTTAATTAGATTTTCTAGTTGTAATTTTCCTCCTGAAAATTGTCCAGATTCAAAACATTCTAAAATATGGTTTAATTTCCTATATAGTAATTCTTTATCCATTTGCTTTAAATATTTTATTAATATCTTCTCTACCTAACCATCCTTGAACTTCACCATTTCCTACCATTACTTCAAATGAGGAAACATCTTCAACATTATTAGCTCTTTTTCTAACACCTGCTCTAGATGTACTGTACAAACCAACACCAGCTACAACTGATATTCTTTTACCATTATCACATATTGCCGTTGCTCTAATAGCATCTGGGATTGTTGGGTGATCTTCGAAATTTAAATTTTTGAATTGCATAACCTTTATTTTATATTATTTAATTTTTTCCACGTTTCTACACCATGAAACATTTCACCTGCAGGACCAGTTCTAGGTAAATCTTTTTGTTGACCTAGTTCATGTATTCCTTGAAATACGTTCATTGGTTTACCTTGCTTTTTCTTCTCTTGTAACCAATTTATTAATTCTTTGTTCATAACCTTTATTTTTCTTATTTACGGTGTAAATATACGACCCTTCTCTGTGGTAGCCAAATTTTATCGCAAAAAAAAGCCTGGAATTTCTCCCAGGCATATGTTGTTAAGAAGTGTACTGCAACCGAAAATCGGAAATTTCTTTTAAGCTTCTTGGGGTACTTGACGCCGGACTACTCCTTACCGACTTTTTTACCTTAACTAACTTGATGTGAATATACGACTATTATCTGTGGTAGCCAAGTTTTTACGCGGTTCTCTTTACAGTAGTTTTAAATGAAGTTGTTGCTGGTTTGTGCTTAGGATTTTCAAGATCAAATATTCGTTTTACTGATTTGTAAATATCTATATTTTCTTCTTGTGATCTAGGTGATTCATACATTTCCCAATTTTTACCTTTTAATCTCTTACCAGAATTATCTACACCTCTAGATTTAGATTTTAACCATAATACTCCAACACGCGCCGCTTCTTTACCAAAACATTCTTTGTAACATTGAGCATATGCCGCACCTTGTAAATCATATGTTGTCTGTAAATGATTACTTGTTTTAAAATCAATAACCCATAATTCACCATCAATTTCACAAATTAAATCACAAGTACCAGCTACTTTAAGTTCTTCACTAAATAAATGTACTTCTGTTTCAATTAATGTTGGTTTATGTGTTTCCCAAAAATCAACAAATCTTAAAAACATTTGCCATACTAAAGGGTCCATTTTAGGATAACCACTTTCACTTAAGTAAGTTAGTTCTTTACCTGCAAAATAATCTTCTATCATTTCATGTACAGCTGTACCTTCTTCACTTGCCTTTTTTACTATCCAGTCAGCACTGTAACCGACTTTTTTAAGCCAATCTTGAAAAAATTTACCTTTTGGGTAGCAACTTAAAACATAAGTAATGGATGGATAATACTCACCATTACGTCTGTAATACCTTGAATCAGGTAAAGTAATTTGTTTGTGATCATCTGAGATCTCTAGTATTCTGTTATACGATTTTTTTATCATAAAGCTAGTTTATGTTCCAATAATGATGAATAAGTCATCGGAACTGTCTTTTGTATTAGTTTAGTGAAATTTTTAAAACCCATTTCACTCGGATCCTTATCCTGTATATCTACAAGATAGACTTCTTTACCTTCTGCCATTAATCTTTCACAGAAATTTAAAGCTTGTTTGATCGCATCCTTATCTAACGCAATATAAATTTTATCTACTATAGAAGTAACTATTTTTTTCATTAAGTTACTTTGTATATTTTTTCCTAATAATGGTATAGCATTTCTTTTAATAGCTATTGCATCAAAAGGTCCTTCACATAAAACAATTGGAACATTCCAATTAATTAAATGCTCATTTGGTATAATATTTCTACTTACTTGTGGATTTCTATATTTTACAAACGTATCTTTTTCAAAAGTACGCGCAATAAAATAATTTAATCTACCATCTTTATCATAAGTTGGCACAATAATCATATTTTTATATAAACCTTTTTCACAATAGCCAATATTGTATTTGGTAATATCCGATATTTGAACACCCCGTTTCTTTAAATATGCTAATGCATGTTTATATATTATACTGTTGTTATTTGACTGATTTAAACGTATAAATTCGTCAGGTAATTTTAAAGCCTCCACCTTAGTTTCTGTATGAATGTAATTAACATCCTTAACGTAAGTTCTAGCTTCAGATAATTTATCTTGTGATGCACCGGCAGCTTTAAGTAAATAATAAATTGATTTACCTTTTTTACCACATACCCAACAGTGCCAAGGATTAACACCTTCTTTATTTTCTGTAAAATTAACCTCTAATTTAGGTTTATGATGATTACAGTGAGGACATTTATATGCCATATTACCACGAGCAGTTTTTTTACCCGTACCTAATACAGAATTAACTAATGAAACTAAAAGTTGATTAACCATTTAATTCTTTTAATTTATTATGTAATTTTAAACCTTTTATATTTTGTTTAAAACTATCCTTTTTCCACGCCGAATAAGATAATGGACCTTTTCCACTAATCAAACGAATTTTAGGATAACTTTCAAAACGATCAACAAACCAACTAACTGCATTATAATGAGCCATTTCCCAAAATTCAGTTTTATATGGTGGTTTTACTAAATAATGTAACATTATTATATCAATTGTTTCTTCCATCATGTTACGGTAATCTTTATTTGCTGAGTTATAGTCTATTTCGCCTAATATTACTTTATTGGTTTTATCAATATTTCTATAAGCCGTGTATAATGATGTAGCTTCTAAAGGTTCTAAAAATGATGAAGCATTTCCATTATAACTTACTTTATCTGTATAATTTTTCTCTCTATAATAATTTTTAAAATCAAGTGTATTACCATGAGTAGCTACTAAATTGTATTTTTTTAATATATCTTGTAATTCACTTTCTATTTCATCAAAATCAGAATATAATTCATTATACAAATAACCTACTGAGCATCTATTTTTTAATGGAATTAAAAATACCCATCCCCATTTTTTAGCAATACAAAGAGTATAATTAAATTTAGGTTTATCCCAAAGACATTGTATTATACGAGCTTTATTTACTGGTATGGGAGTGTTAAGAATTTCTTTTTCTTTAGACGGAGTTCCTGAACAATCAATAATATAATTATTTACATCATTATGTTTTACTCTTTGTTCAATTATATTAACTTTGTCTTTTAATTTATCAATAACATATTCTTGAAATTTATTAGCATTAAAATGTAATGCTATAGAACCTAAAGGAAAATAATGGGTAAAAGGTTTTTTAGTCCAATTTATTTTTTCTATACCTTGTTTATAATGAGCATCAAATAAATCTAAATCATTATAATTTAAACCTAACTCATCACTCATAAAACGAGGTATTTGTAGAGTAGTACCTTCTCCAACTGATAGAGGTGGAGTATTAGGATCATGATACCAATCTATTTTATATCCTAAGTTATGGAATTTAATAGCTGACATACAACCAACTGTTCCTCTTCCTATAATCGATAACCTTTTATTCATTAACTAGTGTTTTCTTATTTCTTCAGGATCTTCATAATTTATTTCATTAAAATCCTTAGTATAAAATTTACCTAATATATTATCATTAAAAAACTCGTCTGGTTTTTCTAATACCTCGTATAACATCTGGTATTTAGTTTCAAAATAAGTTAATAATTTTTTATTAGGTACTATTTTTACAATTGATCTTTCAAATTCATTATGTTTGCTTTCTGCTAATAATGATTTTAATTCTTTTTGCGAACCATAATAAGTAAGCCAATCTGATTCCTTAACTACCATTCTGTATGCAGGTTTTCTACCTACTACTCCTTGAAGCGCAGCTAATTCTCTTTTTCCTATTTTATGTTTTTTGTTATAATATAATACTTTTTTACCAATATATTTTTTATTAGTGGGTTTATGTGTAATCACATAAACGAATCCAAAAGAATTTGGGGGAAAATCAGTAAGTTCTTTTACAGTTTCGCCTTTATAGGTCCAACTCATAGTTTTTTGTTTTAGTTAATTTTTGATTAACGCAACATAAATAAATATATTACCTATAATGTCCACCACCTAACCATAGTACAAATGATTTTCTTGTACCTTTAGTTACAGGTGTTACTCTATGAAGAAGATATGATGGGAATATAAAAACTGACCCAGCTCCACGGTAAGCTGTGTCAAATTCTCCTGCTTCGTAATCACCTCCACGAAATAATTGCAGATCTCCTCCTTCATATTCGTCAGCATCTGATAGCTGAACTGTAATAGAAACTTTCCTTGTTGATAAAATATTAGGACCTATGTCAGCATGCCAACCATAATGACCTTTATCAGTGCCATAATATTCTGTGTATTGTATTTGTTCTGGTAATGAATGTAAATCAAAATTCCAATTAGCATTATTAGCTTCTACAGCCATATTTGCTAATTTTTCGTATAACCACCACCAATCTTCATTTTGTGGAACCCATTTTACTTTAGATCTTCTATTACGATCATTATCTCCTCCTTCTGTATCTGCTATTTTAAAAGGTAATTCAGCAACATTTTTTTCTATTTTATCTAGCTCTTCTTTACTAAAACCTTCATTATAGTAATAGTAATTTTGTGAGTCATTTTGTCTTGTATCAAATGTATAATTTAATTCCATTATTGTTGTTTAATTGATTTTATAATTTCATCAACGTCAAATATACGTTCTTCATCTTGGAAAGGCAAGTTATTTATGCTTTCTCTTAAATTGTATTGTTGGTAATGACTAGCGTCCATTTCAAATTCATATGCATTACATAATATATTATCATGAAAATCATACCCAAAATTTTTAGGACTAGTAGCTATCCAACAAACTGTTGATTTTTTATATAATGCTCTAGCCATATGTTGAGCAAAGCTATCTACAAATAATCTTTTTTCTGACATTTGAATTAGTGTAGCTATTGATCTAATATCCTCATTCGCTGTTATTGTATGTTTATATGTTGGTTGATGATCTTGCCTTATATGATATATGGTATAATCATTTTTGAATTTATTAATTATTTTATTTATAACAAAATCAGGTAAATCTTTAGCCCAATTATAACCTCCATCTTCATTTCCACCATGAGTATGTAATACAAATATAGGTTTATCTGATTCATATTTTGCTTTAGCTATATCATTTTCAATATTATCTATGTAAATTTTTGGAGTTGATCTTGATATATGATAAGCATCATACATAGTATGATATGATTCATTTATGTTCATTTCTCTATTCATAAACCCATTTGTCATATAAGGATCTTGAATATAAAACTTAACAGATTGATTTTTAATAAATTTATTATAAACTAAACCTATATCATTTAAATGATAATTATTATCAACATTAAAGTTGTTTTTAAAGATTTCTGGGTACGAAGATACTACTATAAGTTTATCATCTGAGTATCTTTGTCTAAGAGTATTAACAAAAGCGGTTGATGCTATAACTTTACCTATTCCACCTCTAACATCAAAAATTATATTCATACTTGTATATTAAAATTAATTACTGCTCTATGTTTTTTACCATAAAATGGTTCTACTGAATGTACAATATCATGTGGCCAAATTAAGAGCATTCCTGCTTTTGGTCTAACAAAATGTTTTTCTCCTCTAACATGAAAAGCAAATACACCACTATAGGGGTGATCTTTAATTGGTTCACCATCACTTAAATAATATCCACCTGAGTACATATTAGGTTTTTCTTCACTAAATTGCCATCTATTATGATTATGAGCATTATGTCCTCTACCTTCAGTTGGTTCATAATATTGTAACCAACTTTCAGTTATTATTGGTGTTTTTGATGTACCTATTAATTCTTGGAATGCGCCTTTTATTCTTCTATTAATAACAAATACATCTGAATTTTCTGCTTCTAAAAAATCATTAGGGTTAACATAAAACCTACTTCCAATAGGTTGTAATTCATGTTTTTCTACCCATTCATCTTGTTTATCATAATTTACTTCATAATTAGATTGTCTTTCATAATCGTACTGCCCAGGCAACTCTTGACCCATTCTTCTTTGCTCAGCATCTAATATATTTAAGCCAAATTGGTATGTTCTATTAGTTACAATATCATCTTTGTATACCCTTTTATATACAGGTATAGGGGCTAAATTAAATATGTTTTCCTCTTTAGTTGGATGAAATATCATAATTTTCTAAAGTTGTTATATCAGAGTCTTCCCCTGGGTTGTGTCCAAAATACGCAATTTTTGCTTGATCTACAAATAATTTGCCAGATTTTCTTAAATTCCAAAATTTCCAATCTAATCCTTGTTTTAATTCATTATTACGTTTAAAATCTTTAATTATCTTTTTAGCACCCTCTGGGTAAACAATATAAGCTGCTATTGTAGGAGTATCTGGTATTAACCAAAAAGCGTCTAAATCATTTACAAATGCTAATGTTTCAAAATATAAATCAGGTGCTTTTTCATCTGTTAAAAATACATCATCTTCAAAAATAAAATATGGTAAATCTTGTTTTGAACATTCTTCTATTAAATTTAAGTGAGTATAATTAGCACATACTAAAGAAGGAATATGAATACCATATTTTTCATATTCATTACCTTCAATTAATTTTTTATCATAATCTGTTAATTGGTAATCTTTTCCATCTAATGCATCAACAAAATCAAAATCTATTTGTTGAAACATATGGGTTATTTTATCACGTCTATCTTGACGTCTTTTAAGTGATATTACTTTTACTTTATACATGATCTAAATAGTGTTTATAATTTATTTTTTCTTTTATATAATTGTTAAAAAACAATTGTATTTTTTGTATAGTATATTCTTTAGATTTTAATTTATCATCTGATACACCTAATACATAATCCGGATGAAAACGTTTAATATACTCTTCCATACTACAATTAGCATATTTCCACATTGCAAATTCTTCTACTAATCCCTTTATATTATTTTTTTGAGCTATTTTAATTAAATCAGCTCCAAAATTTTCATCTCTAGAATAAACACAACCAAAATTAGGTATAATTAAAGCTTCATCCCATTTCCAATGGTAATGTTGAATTTGATTTTCTAATGTTGATAAATTATCTATTAAATGGGAATATGATTCATCCGTCTGTAAAATTGGATGATCATCTGGTATTGCTTCTAGTAAAGCAAACATAGGTTCTTTATAATGAGCATATAATGGAACTTGTGTTTTTTTACTTTGTAATAATTTATAAAATTCATCATCTAAGGGTTTTAAAATAAAACAATCCCAGTCTAACATTAATACTTCACCCCAATGTTTTAAAGCTATATCTAATGCTTGTAATTTTTTTCCATAAACATTACTACCTGAGAAATCATCATCCCCCATACTAATACAAACATACCCTCTTTCTTCTAGTTTTTCTTTATTTTCATCTCCCCAAACATATACTATTTCATTATCATATAAAGGTATTTTTGGTACATCAGCCCATTTATCTTCATAATCTCCCCACCAAGTTCTTACTATTTTTATTTTAGATGTGTTCAAAATAAGGTGTTATTTTAATTTTAGTATCAATATAATCGTTAAATTTTTTACTTAATTTATGTAATCTATTATTTAGAATATACTTTTCATTACTACCTCCTCTTAATACTGATGGTAAATATTTTTTAATATATTCTTCTAAAGTACAATCTACATATAATAAAGTAGCAAATTCATCTACAACAGTTTGTAAATCATTATTTATTGCTATTTTTAATAATTCATTTCCAAAATCTTTGTCTCTACAATACACAAATCCAAAATTAGGAGCTACATATCCATCTTCCCATTCCCAACCATATTTTTTAAATCCTTTGCCCATTATATCTAATTCTTTTTGCATTTGTATACTTTGGTTAGGTGGTAATATTTCTAATATAGCATCTTTAGTATCTTTATGTTGGATATATAACGGTATTTGTATTGGTTTTTCTTTTAATGTATTATAAAATTTATTATCTAAAGGTTTTAATAAATAACAATCCCAGTCTAATAACAATACTTCATTAAATTCTTCTAGTGCTTGATTTAGTGCAAATATTTTTTTTCCAAAACCATTAAATTCACCTTCAAACATATAACTAGATAAAAGTCTAGTTTCCCATCCTCTATCTAATAACATTTGGTTATTTTCTTCTCCCCAAACATAAACTACTTCATTTTCTAATAATGGAAATGGAGGTATTTCATGATTTATTTTATCACCCCAAAGTACTCTAATTATTTTCATGATAATCTATCCAATGTTTATACCATACTTCACTATCAAGATATTTACTACCATCTAGTTGTTCTACAATTTCTTTAAACCATTTCTTAATCTCTAAATTCTGAGTGTTAATTTTATCTAGCCAAACATGTTCAAATACAACTTCTTTTTCTCTATCATTAATATGATCATAATCAGGATTAATAAGTGAATACCATTTTTCGGCTTTACCTTTATATCTAGTAGATAAATCTATTGTATTATGATGTGATAAAGCTATTTCTTGAGTTAAAGTATTTACCTTAAAATCATTTTCTCTAACAATATGGCCTAAAATACCTTGATCTGTTAATAACCAAAACCATTCTGGGACGTTAGTTTTTCCATGAGTATTTACTAAATGTTTATGCCATTTATGATATTTTCTAAGTAACTCCATGTTATTAAAACATAAAAATGATGTATTAGGAGACCAATCATCTACATTATAATTTTCAATCCAAGGTACATGAGTTATTTCTTTTTCAAATTTTTCTTTATCAAAGTAATAATAACCTCTACCTATTTCCCAATGAGCTATAGTTAAATCCTTTGTTCTAACCCAATCAGGTAATGTTTCTCTTATTATCATATCCTGGTCTAAAAATACAAAGGGTTCTGTTTGATGAGCTAAACACTTTATTTTCCCACTAGTCCAAAAATAAGCAGCATCTATATCTGATTTAGAATAATTATTTAAAAATTTTATATCAATTTCATCATATAAATCTAATAAACCAAATCTTTGATAAAATGAAGCACCAATAGAATCAGTGTATAATTTAATAGGACCATTATATTTTTTCCAATTTAAAGCAGATAATATAGTATATAATAATTGGTAATCAGGTTGAGTATAAGTTTCTGATTTAATATTTTTTATAGCTTCAAATCCATGGCCTCTTAATCTATCTTTTTCAAAAAAAGGTTTAGTCCAATTTACGTGTATTGCTTTCATTCTTTAAAATATAAAATTGGAAAATCATGTAATACTGCTCCATCAGCTGTTTTATAATTTCTAAATCTAACTAAATCAATTCCTATATTAGCTTCAAAATAAACACTAGTAAGTGTTGTATTTCCTGCTGTAGATGAATCATATTCTTTATCTGTAAGAGAATTCCATAATGCTAACCCTATTTTATCAAAACTTTCTTGTTTAACAGGACCATTAGATTGTATAAATAAAGAATGTTCAGGACAATTAATTTTAACTTTAGTATGGTCTAATAAAACATCAGCTGCTTTTTTAATAGGATAACCTGTTTCAATTAAATGATTTGCAGTCCATTTATTTATCTGATATGATTGGGCTGATTGTTTTGGCACATTTCTTGGGAATGTAAAGTGAGAAGTATTATCAATTAAAAGTTCTGATCCATGAATTTCATCCATTTGTGCTTTACCCCAATGAAATATACCTACATCAAATTTTTTAATGTGTTTTTTTATACTTTCAAATCTACCATCAAGTACATATTCATACATTCTATGGCTAAAAATAACATCATCTTCTAAAATTAAACAAGTTTCATAATCTGTTTTTACAAATTTTTCATATATCTTTAAATGACTCCAAGCACAAGCTATAATATTTTTAGTTATTAATCCATTAGGATCAGCAAACCATTTATTTAAAATACCATCATTAATTAATTTTTTATAATCAAATAATCGATCTTTATCTAAAGGTAATTGTCCACCAGGTATAGCTTCAAAAAATTCATAGTTTTTAATACCGTGTTTTTTAAATAAATTAGTAATACGTTGTTTTCTTTTTTTATGTCTTTTTAAATTAAGAACATAAATAATATCAACTTCAAAATCGATTTTTATCATCTAATTTTTTATTTAATTCTTTACTATTTATTACACCTCCAGCATTAATACATCTTAATAAAAATTGATGTGTAGGTATGTCATTAATTAATCGTTTTTCTGTAACGCCATAGTGCCTATAATATAATGAAGATTCCTTTAAATTCCAAATACCTTTATTATTAATGTTATCTGTAAATTCTAGATTTTTACAATCAAAAATATTTTTAGATAATGCTTTATATTTAATATTATCTTTTAATAACCATTGTTTTAACATTAATTGTTCAGATAAAATCATATGGTTAGTTGCACATGATTTATCGTTTAATTCTGAGAATTGTTTATGATTTATTATTACTTGTTTAGCATATTTACGAGAAAATTTAGGATCTGGGAGGTAAAATAAAGATACATTTGCAGCTGTATCATCTATTCTTTCAAAATTATAATCTATTTGTCGTGTAAATTTACAATTAGGTTTGGGATACCAATTACTAGCTATTTCATCATGTGTAAATAAAACATTATCTTTTAAATGTTCTTCTATATTTTTAAATATAAGAAAATCATGATCTACTATGCAAATTGGAATTTTTGTTTTGCTAATTATTTCAGTTTTACAAGTAGACCAAAAATCACTTTTACGTATATTAATGGTTGAATTTAATGGTCGTATATCGTTCCATAAATGAAGAATGCCTAATGTACTTAACGTATCTAACGTTAAATCATCGCAATATAATACCAATGTATGTGTTGGATGATATTTTTTCCAAAGTGACGTTGATGCTAATAAAAGAAGTATTCTTAATTTATTATAAAAATTTTTTTCTTTTTTAACATTTTCTAAAACCCATATTATTTCCAAAAAAACCTATTTAATTTATATTATAATGTATTATACATAGCATATAATATAGTACATCCACTTTGATTAGAATCATTAAAATAAAAGAGAAAGTTTGCACTATATGACACTATTGTTCCACTTGTACTATTTTTTCTCCAATGTGCCCATGAATATCCATAATTAGGACCAGATGAAGTACATGATTGATATGTATGATCTGCTGAAAAACCAGCTGCGTTTATACAAGATTGAGTTGTAGCGTAACCAGTTGAAAATGGAGAATCAAATCTAACTCCGGATGAAGCAAATTTTGTTCCTAATGCAAGATTAAAATAAAATTTAGTTGCTTTACTTCTAACATAATCTGCAATTGAATAGTTTGTAGTTCCTGAATTTGTTTGGAATACTTTAGGTTGAACAGATTGTCTCATAAACTTACAACCACTATAATTAACGGTATAAGTTATACCAGCTACTGTTCTGTAACAGGAATTATATAGCCCACTTGCATAATTTCCAGCCCATCTTATATTTGTTGTTCCTAAAGTACTGTCTATTGACATAATTTTATATTAAGCGTTACTAATATTTTCAGAACCATAAATTTCAGAATATTTATCTATAACTCTTTCATATGCCCAAGGATAAATACTACCTGTTATTAAATCTAAATTTACTTTATTTTTTACTACATTAGCACTACCTGTGTGGATTGTTTCTATTTGCTGAGTTCTAGTTTTTGTAACTTCATTTCCATCATCATCAAAATCAGTAAACTCAATTTCCTGAGTTGAAAATGAACTTGAATATGTTGTTACTGTTACTGTTTCTTCTTCAGTTATAGGAATATGATGTATCCATTCATGAGTTTTTTCTACCCCATCAATTTTATGTGTTAAATGTAACATATCTTCAGCATTATTAACATGAATATCTTCAACATATTCTGGTATTGCTTTTAAGGCCCCTGCTTTGTTTTTATAATGTGCTATGACTGCCTTTACAGTACCGTGAGGTTTTTGTAAATTATAATTTTCTATTCTAACATAAAAGTTATCATATGAATTACCATCATGTTC
>JAAHTG010001266.1_pt1 | contig 17756 bp, 28 predicted proteins | sample 6116081 | NCBI WGS metagenome assembly JAAHTG01 (sample SAMN13939989, study PRJNA603662) | sponge metagenome | isolation source: marine sponge | host: Mycale hentscheli | place: New Zealand | collected 2005 | reverse complement strand
TCATTCCTAATAATATAAACTGATTCATTTCTGATTTTGTCATAACCTTTATTTTAACCTATTTCACATTTTAATTCATACGCATCTTGTCTAGCCTGCGCTTCAGCCTCTATGTCCCAAGCTTCATCAGCTGTAACACAAATTTCTTCTGTACCATTCCATACAATAGCACATTCATCACCACTTAATTCGTCTGTAAAAAATCTTAATACTTGCATAACCTTTATTTTTAATTACGCCGTAAATATACGAATAAAAAACGGCGTAACCAAATGGATACGCCGTTTTCTTTAATTTATTTTTTGATTACTTAAATCGAGCAAATTGAGCTTTTAGGTCTTCATCTACACTATCTAAATCCATATAAAAGTTTTCTCTTTCATCATCATCCATTTCAGCATCTGATTTTGGAGTGCCATCTTTATGATACCCAGGTCTATCCTCTTCTTCTTCCATTCCTGGTGCTTTAGTTTCTCCAAATACAATTTCTTCAACTGCTTGAGCTAAATCATCACCATTAATGTTTCCTGATTTATAAGCATCTAAGTGGAAGCGAATTTCTTTAGTACTTACTTCAGTAAATCCTTCTTCTTCCTTAATAGTAGCTTCATTTTTTGTTGTTTTATCCATATTTTCATTCATCTCGTCAACTTCAAATCCTAATTTTTTAGCCCAAGTAAGTGTTTCTCTACCCTTTCCAGTAGGAACACCTAAACTGAATGAGTATTCTTCGTCAAAATTATCTTCACTAGTGGGATCTTCTCCAAATTTATAATCGTAAATACTGAAATAATCTTTAAGATCACTACCATAACGGACAATAATTTCTTCATTTGTTTTATCATCTGAAGATGGGCCCAAACGTTTTACTTCAATTGGGTAGGTATCTTTACCTATGTTTTGTCCATCTATTTCATCTGCATTATTAGCAATACTATAGAATGAATCAGTTACTGTTCCACCTCGGGACATAGATTCTTTAATAATATCTTCGTGAATATCAGTTAGATTATATTTGCTCATTTATTTTTTTGCTTTTTTGGCTCTTGGTTTACGACCAGTTCTTGGTTTGCCTTTAGCTGCTTTAGCTACATCACCAACTTGGTTACCTACTTCTTTTACTGCAGCCGCAACATCTTTAATTTCTTCTTTAACACGTTTAGCTCTATGCTTTACATCTTTAACACCCGCATCTAAGTCTTCTTTAATGTCTTCAGCTGTTAATTTAGCATCTTTAAAGTCTACATCTCCATCACCATCACGGTCTTTTAATTGAGTGAAGTAATATATAACTCCTGCAATAATAATAACTAATAAAATAATACCTAAAATTTTCATTTACTTTTAATTTAAATTGATTTTATTATAAATATGATGATTCTATTGAATATTATATTTTTTCTTATATCGATCAATAAATATTTCTCCCATACCTACTTCTTTAATAATTGCCTTTTCAGGTATACCAGGTAAGCGATAATTCATATCTATTATTTCATCAATATTTCTATTGCTAACGGTTTTGATTTTAATCTTAGCATTCGAGTTCTTCGATGTTGCGAATACAATTGAAATTGGGATTTTAGGGTAACTTGAATCTCTAGCCATTTATAAGTGATTTAATATGTTTACATTCTCTATCTTTAGCTCTCCAAACACCAGGACAAGTACAACTATATTTTATTTCTCCACTTGGTTTAGTAAATTTTTTAGTTGTGTAAAGTGAACCTGAACTAGCAGATTCAAATTTAAATTCTTCTACTACTGTTTTTTTCTTAACTGGTTTAACCCATTCTATATCATTTATAGTAGTACCATTGATTACTTCTTTCCATAATGGCATTAAATAGGTTTTACCATTTAATTTTAATATGGTAGGGGGCATTAATTCATGTTCATACTTATATTTAAACCTTCTTGCAGCCGTTGCACTACCAAAGGCGCCTCCAGGATGGCTTAAAGCACCTTCAATATTAACTATTCTAGTTCGCCAATTACCATGTTTATTTTTATTTGAAAATTTCCAAAGTCCCATCTATGAGTGTGTTAGGTTTTCAAATAAATTCCATTTAACTAATTCAGAAAAATTAGCATCAGGATCACCTAACTCATTCCATTCAAATAAAATAGAATCAGCAATATAACTTATTCTACTATCAGATAATTCTGGAATTGTTACTCCCATTTTTACTTCTGATTTAATAGTATCTGAAATACTATCAATTACATACTCTTTGCTTAATTGTTTCATAACCTTTTATTTATACCCTAAATATACGAAAAACAATTGTGGGAACCAAATTGGTTCCCACTTTTCTTATGTTTTTCCTTACGGAAATAGTGTTTTTTATTACGATGTGGTAAAGGTACCTTCATCGCTTCCTGCCATTCATGCCTCGTAAGTTGTACCTTTTTCATTTTTTGTGGATAAATCTAAAGTTAAAGCATAACAAAAATTTTCTAATTCTCCAGCTTCATGTATAGCAATTAAATCATTATTAGTTAAATTATGAAATAAAGTTGTAGGAGTAGTTATCATTTTATTTGCCTTGTCCTCTATATTGTTTAGCATAATTTTTACTTGTTTTCAGTTTTGATGTTTTACTTTTTGCATGTATACCAGGACGCTTTCTTTTAGGTTGTGCAACATAAGAACCTAGGTTAATACCTTTTGCCATAATCTATTTTTTATTATACATATTAAATAACAATTTTATAATTACCAAACAATTCTAAATATTCTACTAAATCAGTTCCTAAACCATCTCTAAAACGTTTACCTCGTCTTAACCATTTTTTTACATTGCCCGGACCAGCTAAATGAGCTGCTGCTAATAATCCTGATTCTGTAATGTATACCCCATGGATTGAGGTTCCACAATACTTTCTAATTTCCCTTCTAAGGATGTGTTTATTATGTTTAAGAAGCTTTATCATAGCTTCTTCTTGTAATTTAGGACTACTTAAAAATTGCTTATTACTAATATGTTTATACCCTAAAGCATTAAGGGTTTTACGTCCAAACTGATATTTGCCCATGTATCCCCATTTGTTTACTACGTTGTATTGGTTTGAAGATTCACGTCGGCCTATTGAAGTTAAATATATTTGAGTTTGGTTTGTAGATTTTATTTCTACATTGGGTCGGAGGGGGGAAATATCTAAGGCCAAGGGCCTCGATGGTAATATTTCTAATGTTTCTGTTACCATCATTCTTTGAATTGTTGTAAATGCCATAACAACAGTAGACACAATAGACAATAAAATTGTAAATGTTATTTTTTTCATAATTAAAAGTTTTTAAGGAAATTGCCCTTTACAGGCTTGGATTTAAGCTGTTGTAGCTTTTCATCATTATCCAATGTCTTAGATGCTAGTTTATCTAAGTGTTTAGATTTAATGTGATCGTAATCAGTTACAATCTTGGTATGTTTTTTATTACGTTTCATTAAATTCTAGAGATATACTGGTTAGTATCATCTTCATCCTCTAGTCCTAGTTCTTTTAAACGTTGTAAATGGTAATCATCTACTTCCCATTCAATTTTTTCACTAGTACCAAAATGTTCCTGATGTGATTCTATTTGCTTGATATCTTTTTCATTAAAAATATCTCCCACAGTCAGAAAATAATGATTGTAACACAGTAACTCTATATTCTCAAGTAGGTAGTTTGATTTGTTACCATCCTTGAAATGCAACAGTAGGGGCATTTTGTAATCTAAGACCCTACGTTCTTTAAATCCGCACATTGAACATTGCTCGGATAAATATGCCTCTTCTATTAAACGATACTTTATTTTAGCAGGTTCAAAATGAGCAGCCGATACTTTACCTTTAATTATATCCATCAAAGCCGGTTTTTTACCGCGTCCTTTGAGGAATTTAGGTATACCTTTACCACTTTGGTTTAAATGGCTATCAAAAATACCATACATTTTTGCATATCGTTTGTAGTGTTGATATGAAACATGTAAATACCTTGCAGCAGCCATATTAGATCTCGTTTGAGATTGAGCTGCTTCTATTTGTTGTTTAGAAAGCGGTTTGGGTTTAGGCAAAACTTTTAGTCTTCTTTTGATTTCCCATTAACAATTTGGAAAGGACCTTGAAGGTTTCGATCATCTTCTTCCAAATTTAATCGTTCAGCTTTGTTCTTTTTTGATTTCCCATAGTGGATTTCTTCTAACTCCGTATACTGGATATAATCATCTTCTTCCATTACGATAGTTTCAGTCCAAGTATGGTCACCAGTACCCATTGTTACAGGTAGTCCCCGTTTAGCACCTACTGTAGAGCAATTTATACAGAAATCGTACCCATATTGGGTATATCTAAGTTCAGGCATATCACCTTTACACCTAGAGCATCTAATCATTTTCACGGGCGTTGTAATTTGAATTGTCGAATACATAAATATATAACCATTTAAAAATATCTATAAATATACGAAAAATTTTTGGCTAAACCACAGCTCTCCCCTTCATTTTTTCCCAATCTCTATTACTTCTAACTTCATCATTGGTTTTTTGGGTAGCAACTAATACATTATTTCTTGTATTTAACATTGTAGTGATATTGATTAATGCAGATAAATCCTTAGGGAAACAATGACCACCATATCCTCTATCACCATCAGGTCCAGGTACACCCCAATGTGATAATCCTAAACGTTCATCATAAGTAGCATATTCAATTACTTTATCATAATCTAAATCCATACCATTACATAAATCATATATTTCATTAGCAAATGATACTTTAGTAGATAGAAAAGCATTGGTAACATACTTTACTAATTCAGCCGTTTTAGCATCTGTTTTAATTATTTTAGAAGTTTTTCTAAATATAGAAGAATATAATTGCTTTAACTTAGTAGTTGATTCTTTACTTCCACCTAATATAATTCGGGTTTGGTTTTCAAAATCACCCACTGCATTCGCTTCTGTTAAAAATTCTGGATTGAATACTATATCTAAACATTCAAACTTTTTATTCCATTTATCAGTTGTACCTGGGGGTATAGTTGATTTAACAACTACTATTTTAATGGTTTCTAAATTATCAGCTAATAAATCTAACCCATCTAATTCTTTAGTAATAATATCTACATTACAACTTCCATCTTTATTCATAGGTGTAGGTAAACACATGAATATAATTTCTTGATTTAATACCTCATCCTTAGTTGAATTACATTTTGATTTGTCTAAATCAAATGTTTTAACATCATAATATTTACTAAACTTTTGATAAATAGCATTACCAACAAAACCTTGACCAATTATTCCTATTCTCATTTTTTCCAAAAACTATATATTCCTTTTTCTATTTCATATTTGTCCCAAACAAACCTTTCTTTTAATGGTTGTTGTTTAGCCCATTCCCACATTTTACTTAATCCTTCTTTTAGATCAGTTTTGTGTTCAAACCCTAAAATATCAACTGATTTTTGATAAGTAGGCACAGCATATTTTACTTCATGTCTTTGTTCTTTATATGCTACTTTTCCATCAGTAATTACATCTAGTAATATTTTATTAGCTTCATTAATGGTATATTCTCTAATACCACCTAAATTAATAATTTCACAACATGCTTTAGGTTTAACTGCTGCTTTCCATAATGGCTCTAAACTATCATCTATATAACTAAACGCTCGTTTTTGTTCTCCGTCTCCAAATATAGACATTTCTTCACCATTCATATGTTGGTACATCCAAATACCTAATACATTTCTATACTTATCCCAAATGTTTTGTTTAATGCCATAAACATTATGTGGTCTGATAATACACCAATCTAGTCCATGTTGTTTACCTGCTATTTTAATATCTTGCTCACAAGCATATTTAGCTATACCATAGGGATCAATTGGTGATGGTAATTGTTTTTCATCAAATATTTGTCCTACTCCATGACCATAAACAGCCATTGATGATGTAAATACCAATCTTTTAACATTATGTTTAATGCATTGGTTAATTATAGCCGCAGTTGATATTAAATTATTTTTATAGTTGTAGGTACGAATAAATGGAGATAAACCTTCAGCAGCATAAGCAGCAAAATGAAATACATAATCAAAATTATTTACTTCAAAACAATTTTCAATTGGGTGATCTACTAGATTCATCTGCCAAAAATCAACTTCAGGGTGGATATTTTCTTTATACCCCCCACTTAAGTCATCTATACCTACTACTTTAATATCAGGGTGGTTTTTTATTATCCAATCAGCTAATCTGCTTCCTAGTAATCCAGCTTCACCTGTTATTAATACTGTTTTATTCATATTTCGTACCTTTCATTATACCACTTTTTGAGTTATGAGAATTATTATCATATAATTTTGGGGCATGTCCCCACTTATACATAAACATTTGAGCAGCAGGTTGTTCGCTATCTTTAAATTTAATTTGATCTCCATCTGTTCTATTTTTAGTAGCAGCACTACCAAAATGATAAAAATGGCCTTTATGTGTTCTAGACATTCCTATATTATTTAAATCTAATTTTAAAAAGAAATCCCAGTCACATATAAATGGAGATTGATACATTGTATCAAATCCACCTACAATCATATATTGTTTTTTATACATTGCAAATGGAAATATACCCCCATCTACTGTAAGCATATCTTGTCTTAATGTTTTTTCATAATTAACAAATGACTCATAATCAAATTCATTAGGAGCTGTACCAAAATTTTTAACTGGAAAATTAAATATACCTGGGCCTGTAGGTTCAATTTGGTTTATAGTTAATACGGAACGTTCTTTAACTTCACTAGCTATAATATCCCATTCAGGGCATAACACATTATCATCATTAATAATGAGTATTTTTTCATTACTAGCATTAAATACTCCTAAATTAAGAGCAGTTTGCATACCCTGATTTTGTTCTAAGGGTAATACTCTAATATTATCTTTATATTTATCTAATATTTCTTTACTTTCTTCTACATATCCATCTACTACTACTATAATTTCATTTTTAGTAGTTTGTCCTTTAATAGCTGAGTTAAGACATATATCTAAATAATCAGGGCTACGATATGTAGGGATAATTAAACTAATCATATATTATTCCAATCTGTTAAAGGTGATAACCAAGCTGCTTCACAATGTGTACTATAACCAGGCACTGAACTTAGTACGGGTACAGATTTAGTTTGAGATAATTCAGTAAAAAATCTAAATGAATCTGTAATATGAGCAGATGAATATTTTAAGATTAAATCATAATCTTCTTTTAACCTAGAAACTTTACAAGCAAAACTCATAACTGTACTATTAGTGATTTTCCAATGTACAGAAGGAGTTTTAACTAACCTAGTTACTTCACCTTCTTGTTCAATAAAAGGATTACCTCCATTTTCTTTATTTAGATACTTATCTGGATGATCATATAAAGTAAGGTAACCATTATATTTATTTAAACCCTCTATTAATAAATTTTTTGAATTTGGTTTGTGTAAAAAATCATCTTCAAGTAAATAAACAAAATCACTATCATTATTTTCTTTAATAGATAAATTTAAAGCATCTCTAAACGTTCCTGCTCCTGAACCGTTATTTACTTCAATTAATCTTAAATTTAATGAATTAACATATGATTTAGTTTCATTATTTAATCTATCTCCTATTATAGTAATATTTTCTAAACCAAATTCATTAATACAATTTTCTAAACAATGTTGTTTAGTAGCATTAGGTATTTTTTTCTTAGATATACCTGCTTCTAAATTAGATAATCTATAATAAACTTTCATATTTATATTTTTTTAACAACCCCTAAACCACAACTACCATAAAAACCATAATGAGAATATCCATTTGAAGGAAAATGATCTTCAAATGCTTTCCTTTCAGCAAAAGCTTGATGATGTATATTTTCAGGTATAGCTAAATATTTTTTAGCCTCATCTGATGATAATGGGGAAAATGACCATTCATGGTATAATTGTAAAGCATTTGGATAATATTCATGTAACGCCCAAGCTAATGCATCACAAAAATCAAATTCATGGCTAGCATCAGTAAAAACTATATCATAATTTTCATTGGGGTTTTCAAAAATATATTCAACCCCATCTTTAGGGTAAATAGCTTTTATTAAACCTTCATTTATATATCTTTTAAATTCATCTATAATCCATTTATCTTTAAATGGGTTACTTTTATAATCTACAGTGTGTAAGACTCCTTTTTTATTTACTTCTAAAGCTCGAGCAATAACTGTACCTGAACACCCACTAGCAAATCCTAATTCTAATACTTTACTTGGTTTTAATCTTCGAATAAACATATAAAGTATTTTGCCTTCATTATAATCTACAGGGCCTGCTCCTGCTCGTGCCCCATTACCATTAGATGATTGTTCTATTACTTGATTCATAAATAATTCATCCCACCATTGATCATATTCTTTTTCTAATTTATCATAATCTCCAAACTCATTTTTTAGTTGGGATAAGATAATAGGATCAGATTTGTATTCTGATGGAAGGTCTTTAAGTAATATCATAATTTAAAAATTTAATATCCCCATTAGGGAAAATATATCTAGTATTTCTTATATGTGTTTCTTTCCAGTTTGGATAGGGAGTAAGTATAGTATTGTCTTTACCATTGCCTAATATAGCATCATTTATTCCGGCATGGTAACCAATATTAAAATCCGCTAAATATTTTATAACAAGTTGTTCTCTTAAACTTAAACCCGCCATATTAATTTTATTTTTAAATAATTCACCCCATTCAGTTTCATCTAAATCAAATTCACTATAGTAATAAACAAGAGAGTCTTTATATTGTTCTGCAAATTTAAGAAGATAATGATCAAAATCCCATCTACCTTTTAAATCTTTTAATCTACTTCCAAATAACAAACAACCATAAGAAGTATTTTTTACATTATTTATCTCTTCTTTACTTAAATATAATTTAGGAGTGCAATCTCTTTTACTTAATTCACTAGGGGTATATCCAAACCTTAATAATATTTTTTCTGCTAAAGGTATTTCAATACTAGCCTGTGCTCTAAAATGGTCTGTAATTGGTTTAGATGTAAATTCATCTACTATAGTTACATTAGGATTATTTTGATAAATTAAATTAATATATTCCGATGCATCATATTTACTTGTTCCCCAATTTTGATAATTAGGGGCGATTTCTTTTAATAATTTAGCAGATGGAATTTCAAATATAGTGTTAGGGTTATCTTTTTTAAGTACTTCAAATACACCACTAATATTAGCCCAATCACCTATGCTATAACTAAAATATCTAGTAAATGAACACACTAAATCAAGTGGATATTTCCCTATGATATCTTGATATGGGATACCTAACATTAACCTTGGTATTTATTTACAACTTCTACTATGTGATTTCTATCTTGTTTACTTAACCACCACCCAACGGGAATATTCATCATTTGGCCAGCAAATGTATCTAAACCTGGTTGTTTGCTTTGGAAATGTTTAAAACAACTATACTCATCATTGCGAACATGAGCTACATCTGCTGCTATGCCATTGTCAGCTAAATAATCTTTAAATTTGCGTTTATCATCTACTAATACAGAATAAATCCAATAACTTGCCTCACCATCCTTAACTCTACGAGGTATTCTAACATTAGGGTTATTAATATTAGTATCAAAATATTTACCATTTTCAATATGAGAATCAATTATCCCATCAATATATTTCATTTGTTCTATACCAATAGCAGCATTAATATTATTCATATGATATTTAAATCCACCTTCAGTAATATCTTGTTCCCAACGTGATGCTGGTGGTTGACCTGGAGGTGCTTTAAAATGCCTGTCTAGTCCAAACCAACGTAATTTACGAGCGCGTTCAGCATCTTCAAATGTTTTACAGGCAATAGCTCCACCATCAAATGTAGTTAAATGTTTTACTGCTTGGAATGAAAAACAAACATAATCACTATGAGAACCAATACGTTTTCCTTTATAAGTTGAACGTACAGCATGTGCAGCATCCTCAATAGTTTTAATATCATATTTTTTAGCTAATTCATTAATAGCATCTATATCACAGGGTTGACCCGCCCAATGCACCATTACAATAGCCCTAGTTTTATCTGTAATTTTACGTCTAATACTATTAACATCAATATTACCAGTATCTGGTTCTACATCCGCAAATACTAATTTAGCTCCTATATTATAAAATGGAAGGTTAGTAGCCATACAGGTCATAGCAGTAGTAATTACTTCATCACCCGGTTGCAAATCACACATATGAGCTGCTAATGCCATAGCCGAAGTGCAGCTATTAACTAATCTAGTATTAGGGTTATTAATATATTCCCCAAATAATTTTTCAAATTTATCTGCAAATTCTCCCTCAGTAACAAATCCTGTTTTTACTACTTTATCTATGATTTGACCTACATTTGGAGGTAGGTGTACTTTCATTAGTGGTATCATTCTTGTTCTATTTTAAAATAATTTAACATATTTTTAATTCCTTTTTTAAAATCAACTATTGGGATAATATTAGTATGAGCTACTACTTTATCTATATTAGGACATCTTCTTAATGGTTCATCATTAGGGTAATCATCTGGGTAAGCAATTAAATTATAATTAGGTTTAGCATCTAGGGATTCATAAAATTTATTTGCTAATTCAATCATATTAACTTCAGGGGATGGATTACCTACATTATATATTTCTCCATCTTTTCCATTTAAAAGCAATTCAGTAATCATAGCAATACCATCACTAGCATAGCAAAAGGTTCTAGTTTGTTTACCGTCACCATATATTGTTATAGGTTTATCTTGTAAGTAATTTCTCATCCAATTAGATAAAACTCTATTATCATTGATACCCATATAAGGTCCATAGAAATTAAATGGTCTAACTATTTTTACAGGCACCTTATATTCGTTATAATAAATGTTACACAGTGTCTCTAATACTTGTTTACCTATATCATAACAACTTCTATTACCCATAGTAGGAATAGCTCCTATATATGTCTCTTTAGTGGGAATAGCTTGTGGATTTGGGGTTCCATAAACTTCACTTGAGCTAAACATCATTACTGATTCTACTTCATTTTTGATAGCATACTCTAGTACATTTTTTGTTCCTATGTAAGAAATATCCATTGTAAGTACAGGTTGTTGCATATACTTTTCCGGGCTAGCTATGCCGGCACAATTAATAACGTAATCATATCTAGGTAACTGTAAAAGTGGTTTTGTTATATCCTGTTTTGGAGTAATTGTAGGATCAAATTCGTAATATTCTATATTTAAATAATTAAAAAGTTCTACAAACCAATTACCTAAAAAACCACTTGAACCTATTAATAAAACAGATTTATTTTTTAATTTAGGTAAATCAATTCTATCTTTTATACTTTCTAAATCCTGGGTGTTAATTTTCATTCTAAACGCATTATTAAACTATTAACATTATGTTTTGTAATATATGAATTCATTTGTGTGAATCCTAATTTTTTATATAAACTTAAAGCACGGGCATTTGATTCTAATACTTCAAGATAAAATCTAAGTATATCAAATTTATTATTTAAATACTTAAAAAATAATTTATAAGCATCATATGCTAAACCCTTACCTCTATAATCCTTATGAATATCCATTCCAACATAACAACTATTAAGTTTCCAATTAGATGTTCTAAAATAACCAACCATTTCATTATCTATTTCATATATAAAAAACGGGTTATTATTATTAAAATACCATTTATAAGTTTCTGGTAATGTATATGTAGTAGGATCATGTAAAAATTCGCAACATTCATTTCTAACCATATTATAAAAAGGAACATCTGAATATTCTAGTTTTCTAATATTTTTTATAACCATCTTTGTTTAGCTATTTTTAATACTTCATTATGGCTTTGACTACCAATTATTTTTACATTATTTATATTTTTAATCCAAGTATCATTTCCCCATATTTCTCTATTAGTAGAAATACAATCAGGACAATTATATTGAATTAATTCATCACCAAAAAATGATGACAGTACTGAATTACCACCTGCTACTGTTACTGTGTATTTAGCTGCTGAATGTATATATAGTTGGGCTGTATTAAATCCGATCTCATATTCATCCATTATATTATATATTGTTTCTATATTATATTTTTGAGTTAATTTGTAATCATCAAAGGGTAATGGTGTTACATCATCAAAATATTCTTGATTTTTATCTTTTGAATTACCATTATATCTAATATAATAAATTTTGTACTTATTTGAAAATAATTTAAAAAATTCCTCTAAAAATTCTAAACTTAGATAATTATAAACTTTACTAAACCATTCTTTATTATATTTGTTAGAAATAACAATTACTTCTCTATCATCATTAGGAGAGAAAAATTGAGAATAATATTTTTGATAAGGGGGAGGTGTCCATTTTTCATTTATTGATTTAGGATCAAAATCTCTATTATAGATATCTTCAATACCACATTTAAACCATTGATTTATTGAATAATTTGATATAGTATCAGCAAAATAAAAAAATGGAGAAGCATTAGGGTGACTTATAACAGAAACTTTATTCCCATCAAGATGTTCTCCATATGCAAACCCCGAATATAAACCAAATATCCAACTCCATTCATGTAAAGCATTTATTGTAATGAAATTCATTATAAAGTGTCATAATAAGCATTTTGATTTTCTTGGCGTTTAATTGTTTTAGGGTGAAATAAAGCATATTCTTTTTCAGTAGGTAAACCAGAATAATTTTTAAAACCATCTAATTTTTCATGTACTTTATTTACCCATTTTATTTCGGGTTTATTTCTCCATACCCGCCATTGATAATCAGGCCAATTTACCCATCCATCTTTATTTACACTCCATTTCCATTTAACTATATGATCTGATGTTAGACCCTCTACTGTATTTACTCTAGGAACTAACATAACATCTAAATCATTATTAAATTCTAATATAGCAGGTAAATTATTTATAAGATTTTTATGTGGAATTTCATCAGCATCAATCTGAAAGATATAATCACCTGAACATAATTCGGTTAATCTATTTTTCCAGTCAGCAAAATGATTTTGGAAAGTATCTTTATGCCAAGCAAATTCACTATTAACTGATTTAGCTCTTAAATAATTTTCTATTTCCTCATCACCATTACCACCATCGTATAATACAACTATTTCATCTTCACTACGTTTATTTTCAAGTAAAAATGATATTAAATTTTGTATTTCTACAAATTCATTACAAACTGTTATTGCGTAACTTATTTTCATTATTCAGGTAATACTCCAATATATGTTAATGCTCCTATAAAATCACGTTCTGGGAAATGTTTAATTGAACTCATATCTGCTCTATATTTAGCGCCTTTATATTTATCTCTATCTTCCTCAGGTACTTCTATATGTTTAGCAGCACCCCAAGTCCATTGTTCTCTAGAAGTACCATCGGCAAACACCATCCCTTTACCATCTACATTATGGAATGAAGGCATCCACACTTTTCCATCTTCTTCTTCATCTATGAGAGATTTATATAAATCAGGTAATGTTTCCATCTGCTCTTTTAAAAAATCACTATCAACTTTCATTACTGAATTAGATTGGAATCCACATCCGTAACATAGTTCTATAGTAATATCTTTAGTTACTTCTTGTATATAACAAGCATCACTACCACAACGAGTACATTCTATTAAATTATCGTAAGCCATTACTGTAATGTTGGTAATTTTAATTCAACTTGCTTTGGAAATTCGGGTACATTAGCTGTTAAAATACTATCTACTAACTCCTGCATTTTTTCAAAGCTAAATCTAGTTTTACTAAAATTTTTCTGTTGTTTTGATTTAATAATATATTGTTTATATTTTTTATAAACATCTTTTAATGAACGCCCCATTTCAATATCATGAGGTTTAAACCATTTAGATTCTTTAATTAACCAATCATTAGCAGCACTTTGATGTACATTTTCTAATTCTCCTCCTACTAATGTTGAAAATGATGATTTAAGAAAATCTGTATGCCCAGACCAATTACTAGCAATTATAGGTTTACCTGTTAAGCTAAATTCTAATAATGGTCTACCAAATCCTTCTCCTTTAGTAAATGATACCATAGCTTTTACCTTAGGATGATTATATAATTCATTTACTTCCTTATCACTAAACTCTCCATTTAATACATAAACATTAGGTAAATTAGTTGCATTTACAGTTTCACGTATTTGTTTTACACGATCTAATATGTCATCTCTACTCATGTATGATGCTACACCAACTGAGGCTTTTAATATCAGAGCAGGTTTTTGTTTTTGGTTTTTAAAGGTTTCATAGAATACTTTAACCATCTTCCAAACATTTTTTCTATCATGACCAAAGTCTCCTTGCATCCAATGACCCACAAACAAGTAACAAAATGCTTCTTTAATTTCACCTAAATCAATACTTTTAATTTCTTTAGAAGTAATAGACTTATATATGTCTAAATTAGCTCCTTCAAATACTACTTCAATAGGTTTTTCTAATTTAATATGTCCATCTATTTGATTAGTTTGTTTATTACGTTTTTCGTATTTAGTATTTTCAAATGTATTTTTAGCAAAATTAGAAGAAACCCAATTAATATTCATTCGGTTTAATCCTTCAATCCATTCTGGTTTACATAGATTAGATTCAATTCCCGCTGTGCATCCTATATTAAATTTTCCTGCAGGTTGGAATTCATTTGGGATAGTAATCTGCATCCAAATATCAGGTTTTGTGGTTAACTTACCTTCTAATTTATGTTCATGTAAAAATTCCCATTCAGGGTTATCTTTACAAAAACCCCAAGCGGTTGAACCCCAACGTTGAGCCATTAATTTTACATCGTATTTACCGGTATTAATTATTGCTTTAGCTATATCTCTAGCTCGTGCCCCATAACCGGAATAAGTATCATATGGGCAACTAATTACAAAAACTGGTTTACTCATTAATAATAAATTTTATGTGTTAAATGTTTTCCTTTATATTCAGTTGCATTTACAATTTCATATTTTTCTCTTGGTTTCCAAGTATTAAATAATTTAGTAAATGCTTCCATTACTCGATTAGCTTGGTGTTTAGATGTAAATCCTGCTTCATCACTTATAGCCCATTCTCTACCTTTTTCACCTAATGCTTTACGTTCTTCACGTGTCATTTTATATAAAGTAATTAAATGTTCAGTAGCATCTTCCCATCTACATCTATCATCAAATATGTAAGGTGTCATAGGTGAACCTTGAATTGAACGTGATGTTGGGAAACATGGAAATACCCATTCACCATGTTTAGTAAATGTTTTTCTATGGTTTGAAGGTAAATCTGGGGTAGGGGTAAACCATTCTCCATTCTCATCTTCAAAACGCATTTGGTCTTGCATTCCACCTGTTACATTAGCTATAATAGGTGTCCCGGCTAATATTGCTTCAGTAATCGTTAGACCCCATCCTTCATTAGATGTTAATAATATTTGTGCATCTGCTATATTATATAAACAATTTAGATCTTCTATAGAAAGTTTATTAGTTGAAAACTTAACATTATCAGAATAATTCTCGTCAAACAAATATTCTTTAACAGCTGCTAAATCAGTTCCAGCATCACTTCTAACTTCGGTATGTAATAAAAATAAACATTTATCAGCTTTTTCTTTAGGTAAACTATCTAAAAATGTTCTAAAAGCCAACATTGCATCTGGGATTTGTTTACGTCTAATATTCCGGGAATTAAAGAATAAAACAAAGTCATATTTTTTACCTTGGAAAATTTCTTTCTTAACCTTAAGTAATCTTGAATCATTATCCTCAATAGGTTTATATAAGTTATGATTTAAACCATGGGGAATATATTTTATTAATTTATTTTCGGCTTTATCTTCTAATACAATTTTATTAATATTACATGTCTGTTTTGAAATACCCATTAACAAATCACATGCTTCATAATATGCTCTATTGTACATAGGAGCGGGATAATCATCCCATATATTTAAATAAGTAATTGGGATACTTTTTCTAATTTCTTGTTCAGCATTAAATAACCATGTAAAATATCTTGGATCTGTAAAAATCATTAGAGCATCAGGATTTTCCCTTTTTATAATTTGCCTTAAAAATTCTACATTACCATATCCATCAGTAGGATACATCATTACATATGCATCATCAATACCTACTTGCTTACCAGTATCACCACTTATATCTAATGCTTTTCCTTTTTCTGGGTGTTTAATAGCTCCTGCAATTTGTACCCAATTAAAATGATGGGCAGTATGCATTACAATCTCACGAGCAACTGTAGCTACTCCAGAGTGTACTCTAATATCATCACAAATTAAAAGTATTTTTTTTCTGTCTTCCTTAGGAAGATGCTCAAAACTTTGATTCATTAATTTTTAGTTTATAATTCGAGATTATTTTGATTTGAAATTTGTTTACGAAAATTTTCATCAGTAAGATACAAATAAATTGCTCGATCGGCAAGTTTTTGGAAAGAAAATTTACGCTTTACGCATTCAATTTTGAAATTTTCAAATAAATCACTCTTAATTTTAACACTTGTTAGTGTCATGTCTTTTGTTGGCATAATCTTTATTTTAAAACGTTTTACGATGATACGTATATAAGGATTCTTAAAATTTTATTCCCTCTCCACAAAGTTTTGTATCTTCTTTATAAGGACAAAAACCACAATTCCATTTGGATGGGGATTTTGGGAAGTTAACTATCTCCTTAATGTCTCCACTAGTGCTAAAACACTCACTAATAAAATCAGTTATTGCCTTATTTGCTCTTCCTAATTTTATTCTCCCACTTGGAGGACTAAATTGTTGTACTCTATAGGCTTGATGAGGAGATTTAATATTTTCATCATCCCATTCTAATACTTTACGTTTTAAAATAAAAAATTCAATTTCAATATTTTCTAACGGTATATGATATTGTTCAGAGAAATATTTTTTATATAATAATAACTGAAACTGTTTATCTTCGTTCTTTTTATCTTGGTCTCTCCAACCTCGTGTGCTTGTTTTTAAATCTATAATTTTAAATGTATTAGTATTTTCATTATACATTACTACATCTAAAAATCCAGCATATAATACGTTGTTACGCATTTTATCTGGTGCAATTACCAATGGAATTTCACATCCAACTAAGTGCCAACCACGTTTACTGAAATATTTTGAGCGTTTCTTTTTAAACCAGTTTAGAATGGCAACTCCATCTTCATAGAATTCTCTCATTTGTTCGGCTGAAGAGAAATGTTGGTTATTATTTGATTTATATTGTTTATTATATTCCTCAATAAAATAATTTTGGAAGTTTGAATCTAAATCTAATTCATCTGCTTTAGTAGCAGATGTATCGTACATAACTCCTAAATATTCTTGCATTGCCTCATGAATGGCAGTTCCAAATACAGTATGAATTGAAGATGTAAATCTTTTTTCCTTATCTTTGTATTGTAACTTCCATCTATGGGGGCAAGTTCGAAAAATTGACATCTGAGAATAGGATACATTTTTTTGAAATGCATAATTCACAGGTTGGGGTGGATTATTTCTAATCTCTTTTACTATTTTAGGAATTTTTTTAGCCAAAATTATTTTTTCCATTTGTTACGCCCTACTAATAAACCAATTATTCCATAATTAGCTATATCAATAAATGTATCTTCCATACTTT
>JAAHTG010000678.1_pt1 | contig 17776 bp, 23 predicted proteins | sample 6116081 | NCBI WGS metagenome assembly JAAHTG01 (sample SAMN13939989, study PRJNA603662) | sponge metagenome | isolation source: marine sponge | host: Mycale hentscheli | place: New Zealand | collected 2005 | reverse complement strand
TAACTTAGTATATTAACTTGTGATTTAAATGTCTTCCTGTAAATTCTGTAGCATTGATTATATCAAACTTATTTCTACCTTCCCAGTTATCAAATAAAGTGTTGAATGCTTCTAAAACTCTTTCTGCTTGGTGCTTAGTTGTGAAACCTGCCTCATCTCCTAAAGCCCACTCTCTACCTTTTATACCTTTAGCTTTTCTTTCCTCAGGGCTTAAATCGTAAATAGCTCTGATTTGTTTTGCTACATCTTCAAACTTACATCTGTCATCAAATATGTAAGGTGTTGGTATTGAGCCTTGTATGGATCTGGATGTTGGGTATACTGGGAATGCCCACTCTCCATGCTTCTTAAATGTACCTCTGTGGTTAGATGGAATATCTTCTGATGGTGTGAACCACTCTCCTTTGTCATCTACAAATCTCATCTGATCTTGCATTCCTCCTGTTACATTTCCTATGATAGGATTTCCTACAAGCATTGCTTCCGTTAATGTAAGTCCCCAGCCTTCGTTTGATGTTATAAGTATCTGTGCGTCTGTGGAGTTATATAATAAGTTTAACTCGTTGGTTGGGTACTTTTTAGTTGAGAAGATAATATTATCAGGATACTTATCTCCGAAAAGATGCTCTACACAAGCTACTAAATCAGTTCCGTGTTCAGATTTTGGTTCAGTGTGTAATATGAAATGACACTTGTCTGCTTTCTTTTTAGGTAACTCATCTAAAAATACTCGGAATGCTATAAGAGAGTCCGGTATTTGTTTACGTCTTATGTTTCTTGAGTTAAAGAATAATGTAAAATCAGATTCTCTGTTATTTAATATCTGTTTTTTAAACTTAACTAAATCAGGATTATCCTTTTCTACTGGTTTGTAAATATTCTCATTTAATCCGTGAGGGACATATCGTAATATCTTATCCTTAGATACTTCATCTAATACTAACCTATTGATATTAACAGTCTGTTTAGAAATACCCATAAGTAAATCACAAGCCTCATAGAAAGCTCTATTATACATTGGGGCTGGGTAGTCGTCCCATATATTAAGATATGCAATAGGTATGTTTTTTCTGATCTCTGCTTCCATTTGGAACACCCAAGTGAAGTATCTAGGATCAGTTATTAACATTAGAGCGTCTGGCTTGTGTTCTTTGATTAAGTCTCTTAGTATCTGAGGATTGCCATAGCCGTCTGTTGGGATTACCATTACATTTGAATCATCAATATTTGCTATTTCATTAATAGATGCGGATAAATCAAACTTCTTTCCTTTCTCCGGGTGGTTTATTGCTCCCCCTAAGTTTACCCAGTTAAAGTGGTGTGCTGTACCTAATACAACCTCTTTTGCTACTGTCGCAACTCCACTATGTACTCTAATATCATCGCAAATCAGAAGGATTTTCTTCCTACTATCCTTTGGTATGTGTTTAAACTTACTCTCCATAAATTGTTATTTATAACTAATGTACTATTTTTTTATTTACTTTCCAAACTTGTGTGGTTAGTAATTCTTCTCCTAAACTCTTCATCTGTTAAGTAAAGATCAATAGCTCTTTCAGATAACTTCTGGAATGAGAATTTACGTCTTACACACTCTATCCGGAAGTCGTCCCATAGTTGCTTATCTACCTTTACACTTGTTAGTTTTCTTTCTTTATTACTCATATTTATATATTTATATATTATATAATAAATATGTATATATTTAAAATTTAGCCCCTAGGCCACAAAGATCTTCGTCTTTTTTATAAGGACAAAACATACAAGATTTCTTACTTGGTTCTTTTTCAAACTCCCTATCATCTCTATAAACTCCATCAGGTGTAAAACATTCTGAAATGAATTCATTCATCACATCATGAGCTTTATTAGTTTTCATAACCCCTGATGTTGGTTCCCATATCTGAATGTGATTCTGAGGGTATTTAGAAGTCTTTGGTAACTTTCTCTTTAAAATAAAGAACTCTATGTCAATGTGATCTTCTGGAACATCATACTGCCGTGAGAAGAAGCGTTTGTAAAGTAGTAACTGAAACTGTTTGCTCTCATCTTCTTTTGCCCATTTCCACCATCCATTAGTAGAAGTCTTAATATCAATGATCGTAAACTTACCAGTATTCTCATTATACAAAACAATATCTAAATATCCTATGTAGTAAACATTTGGAGTGTCTTTGTTTGGTGTGATGGTTAATGGTACCTCACATCCTACTAAATGGACTTTATCCTTAGAGAAGTGATTATGACGTTCTACTTTAAAAGTCTCTATGATATCAATACCATCCTGATAAAACTCCTCGAATGTAGCCTTATCCATGTAGTGCTCACCGTTATTAGCTTCTACCTGCTTAGTATACTCAGATATAAACTGGTCTTTGAATATGGAGTATAAGTCTAATGAATCTGCCTTAGCTTCTGATTCATCGTACATCACATCTAAGTAACCTTGAAGGGTTTCGTGCATTGCTGTTCCAAAGGTAGTGTGTGATGAAGAAGTAAATCTTCTTAAGCCATCTTTGTATTCCAACTTCCATCGGTAGTTGCACCCACGATAAACATTCATTTGTGAGAAGGATACGTGCTTCTGTGTATCTTTGTTGATCTCAGGTTGTTTATATTCCTTGATCATCTTTACTTTCTCTGGGGTATCTCGGATATCCAGAGGGTAGAATAAATCCTGTTGCATGTAACTATTTTTTAAGTTTCTCCTTTATAACCTCTAGGTATAAAGTAAGGTCCATTGCTTCCTCTTGAGCATGGTTTATCCAGTCAAGGATGTCTAAATCATCCCTTTCTAATGTGGTATTGTACTTCTCGATACCTACTTGTGATCTCTGTTCAAACTTCTCTTTTACCTGTTGAACATACTTATCTTCTCTTGGTGATATTGGTGTAGAATCTACTGAATATGTTTTACCCCTAGTCACTTGTATATCTCCAGGGTACCTGTTTATAGACCTACTCTCACCATTCTCGTACCACTTAGTAACTGAATCTGACATAACTATTTTATTTTATTTATAAAACTTCTTTCTTTACTCTATCTTTGTAGTATTTCTCCAAAGTCTCAATTCGATCATCTGCGTCTGCTAATGCTGTTAAAGCTTCATTAGCATTGTTGTAGAAATCTGTGGTTGAGTGATCTCCTATACCTGCTGGATTATTACCTAATAAGTCCAGAGTTAGAACCGCCTTAGATTTATCAGCTAAGGCTTGGTTCAATAACATTAAATATAACTCCCCTTTCATTAGATAAGTTGATCTTTTAACTCTTCTCTTAGTTCTCTTGGAACTGATGCTTCTAGTACCTTTCTTGTTATAGGATCAAAGAATACTGGGATTGGTATTAGCCCATTCTCAGATGTTCCAGTTACAAATTTACTTACGCTGCGGAGCAGCACGCCTTGTTGGAATAATGGCGTTCCTTCGCTGTTATTTACAGCTTCGGTGTTCGACAAATCGATTTGAGGTTGTTGTGGTTGATTCATATCTTTATTATTTATTTATTTATTTATTTATTTTTCAGTTGTTTCAGAATATTCTCCATAAATTGACCACTGTTTTATTGGCAATGGTTTTATTTCTACCTCTTCAGTTCTTATCGCATAAAGCTTAGAATCGAGTGGATCTAATCGAAATGATACTGGTTCCCCTTTAATTTGAAACCAAGCTTCTAAAGCATCGGTAAGCGTCTGGTGGACTGTTCGTGTCTCTTCTACTAACCTCCAACGGTCTCCTCCAAGATCCGTTGCTCTATTTGCGATAAGCTCCAGATGCTCTTCTTCTACTATTTTACTTTGTTCCATCTTTCTTTCCTTTATTTGATTTCATTACATAAACTGTGATGGGTCAACTCCTGGTGGAGTTGGTTCATCAGAAGGTTCCTCAACGATTACTGTCTCAGTTAATAGAATAGTTCCAGCAACTGATGCTGCACTTCTAATAGCTGTGATTGTTACCTTTGTAGGGTCAATAATACCCGCTTCTTTGAAATCAATGAAAGTTCTTGATTTGATGTCGTAAGACTCCCATAGGGGCTTATCAGATGCCGATATAGAGAGGATCTGTGCTTCAACAGGATCAACTCCCGCATTAACTAAGATCTGCTCAAAAGGCTTAGAAAGGATGTTATATACAATCGATTCTCCAATACAGCAATCGGGATCAAGTTTCTCTCTTGATTGAAGTAAGGCACGTCCTCCTCCAGGCACTATACCGCTCTCTATTGAGGCTTTTGTAGCGTGGAGGGCATCTTCTACCCTATCCTTCTTTTCTTTCATCTCCGCCTCTGTGAGGCCTCCTACGTGGATTACAGCAACACCTCCGACAAGCTTTGCAAGTCTGTCTTGAAGTTTCTCAATAGTGTAAGGAGTATCAGCTTGAGTAATCTGAGCTTCTATCTCTTCAACACGAGTGTCAATAGCTTCCTGCTCTCCTTTACCATCGATTATCGTTGTTTGTTCTTTCCCTATTTTTACTGAACGAGCTTCCCCAAACCAGTCGTAACTGAATCGATCAAACTTCATTCCTTTTTCTTTAGAGAATACGGTACCTCCTGTAGTTACTGCGATGTCTTCCATTACTAGTTTTCTTCGGTCACCAAACTCAGGAGACTGAACAGCACATACACGAAGAGTTCCTCGCATCTTATTCACGATAAGAGCAGCTAAAGCTTCGTTGTCAATGTCATCAGCAATGATAACAAGTGAACGAGCTTGTTGTGATACACCCTCTAAAATAGGTAAAAGATCCTTTACTTGTGTCAGTTTACCCTCAACAAGAAGAATAAAAGGATTGTCAAGAACAGCATTCATAGTGTTGTTGTCAGTGACGAAATACGGAGATTTATACCCTTTATTAAACTGAAGACCTTCTACTGTCTCCAAATAAGTTTCTCCTGTACGGCTCTCCTCAATATGAACAACTCCTTCCATACCTACTTTATCAATAGCGGCAGCAATAAGTTTACCCGTTTCTGGATCGTTGTTAGCGGATATAGTAGCAATTTGTTCTAACTGCTCATCAGATGAAATATCCTCACTACCTCCATCTCTTAAAAAATCTACTACTTTTAATACTGCAGAATCAACTTCACGTTTGATCTGAACTGCGTTAGCTCCGTTAGCAAGATGAGGTAATGCACTCTTAACAATATCCCTCGCTAATAACGTGGAAGTAGTTGTGCCATCCCCAGCATTGTCTGCAGTCTTTACGGATGCCTGTTGGATTAACTGAACACCGGCTTGTTCTACGGTATCCGTAAGTTCAATAGATTTTGCAACAGTAACCCCGTCTTTTGTTGAAAGGACTTCACCGTCTTTAGTATAAACAGCATTTCTACCGTTAGGACCAAGAGTTGTTACCACTGCATCTGCTAGTGTGTCTATCCCTTGGATCATTTTGTTTCTGGCTTCTACGCCTAATAAGACTTGTTTACCCATTTTTAATCTTCTTCAAACCCTACTGGGCGTTCGTAATCAATTACTGCTAAAACTTTTCCTTCATCACAAGCAACTAGCTCACCTTCTTCGTCTTCTAGTTTCGTGATTCCTACTTGAGGTAGAATAACTCTCTGCCCTAGCTCCATAGCCATAGGTATTAAGTCTCCACTAAGAGGGGATCTTCTTCCAGGACCTACTGAAATGATGTCACCTGTGAGGTGTTTTTCTTTTCCCATGTCTGGGACTATGATCGAACCGTACGTAGTCTCTTCTTCTGGAAGGGGTCTTACGATGATCGAATCAAATACTGCTTTTATTTCCATGTTTAAAACTTTATTTATTAATAATATAAACAAACTGACTCCAGTATGCAAGTTTGGTTACTTAATTTTTAGAACTTTTAGTTTAGATTCCTCTGCAATAGGTACTTGGATTTTTAGTAATCCGTTCTCCATATCTGCAGAAGCTTGTGAAAGATCGTATTTAGGTGCGATCTTGTATCCAAAATTGAATGATTTTCTGCTAAGTCCATTGTAAATATATCCTTCATGCAGATTGTCACTATCCTTTGGTTTCTGGTAAGAAATGCTAATTTCCTGACCTTCTATATTAATGTTGATGTCTTTCTTAGATAGTCCCGTACAGGCTACCTCGAAGAAAAGACCTTCGTCATTGTAATAGATGTCAAGTGGGTGTGGTATTTTTGTTTGTGCGGCTGGTAAATAGCCTAGGTCCCGATCAAAGAAATTACGGAACAGAATGTCAAATGGTGTTATTGTACTCATAAGATGTAAATTTATGATGCCCTAAGGTCATCGGTTATTAAATGTTTGATACTGCTCTGGAGTCAGTGTCTATTATAAATATTATATTTTTTATAATTCTCCTACTTTGTTGAATAACCAAGCTTCGGTAGACTTAGGCTTACAAACAACCATAGTTTCATTCCCAACAAAGAAACAAAGAGAGTACTCTTGATCAGAATCTGCTCTTATAATGTATAGTTGGTCCTCTTTTAACTCTACTCTACCCTGAGCCTGAATTTCCATATTTAATACTCTAACAAACCTTCCTGAAGGTTCAATCTTTACGAACTCTCCCTCTTGGCTCTGCCAAATTCCGATTACTTCCGAAGGGATTTGCTCCTGTGATTGTAGTGCTACACCTAGTAGCAGCATCGATAATGTAATTAATTTTCTCATTTTTATTTATTTATTTATTGTTTATTTTATCTTCTTCCTGCTCAGCATTTATCTTCTCTGATATGCTAATGTATTGACTCTTCGCCATCTCACAAATTCCAACAGCCTCATACTCATTAAATGAACCCCATACTAAAGACTCAGATATTAAACGCTCAGCAGCTTGGCTTCTCATGTATCCCAAATCACTAAACGGTATTGAGTCTAACAACTGCTTAATCTTATTGCAGACCGTCTCCGTGTTTATTTTTATTATCTCCTCGTTCTTTGCTCTTAACTCTTCTGTCATAGTTTTTATTTATTTGTAACTTATTGATTACTAGTGGCCTTCTGCCCAATTTTTTGAAATCTCCGCTGGTGATTTTAACGTTACTCCTGGTAACTTCATTACGTTCTCCATCTCATACTGGACCATAGCTCGGCACTCTTCTGCTCTATCCTCTGGTACGTTTATGATAAGTTGATCATGAATCTGTGCTGTTACCCAGCCATTAATATCCATCTCCTTTAGTCTTCTATTAATGTTAATAGCTGATCGGTTTACTATCCCTGCTGCTAGACTCTGTATCTGGAAGTTCATCGAGTTGTTCTTTCCGTTCTTATAGTCACGGTACCAGCCCAGCACCTTATCTTTTCCATATTGCTGCTCCAGCTCCTTCTTAAATTTCCAGTTAAGTAGTCCATCTCCAAAGTGATCGTGGAGCTTCTTTAGTTGTGGTAGGTGTCTAATACGTCCTAGCTTATTCTTAATGTAGCCATTCTCCAATGCAAAGTTCTTACTACGCTCCATCCAGTTAGCTAATGCAGGGAATCCCCCAAGGTAACCATCTACTAACTCCTTAGCCCTTTTCTGTGGAATATCTAATGACATAGCCAGTGCATAAGCTGACATTCCATAAGGTATACCAAGTGAATACGCCTTTGCTGATTGTCTTACTCCAGGAAATACCTTACCTAAGTAGTTATCGTCATCCTTGTTTGGTGACACGTCTGGGATATTCTCTGTTCTAATCGCTATGGTTGAGTAAAAGTCATCTCCCTTGTCAAATATCTCCTGTATTCCAGGCTCCTCCGATACAGATGCGAATACGTGTGGCTCTAATGATGTGTAATCCGAATCAATAAAGGCTCTACCCTTTTCACTTATCATAAACCTTCTGATGGTATTCGTGTATTTTACCACCACCTCAGCATCGTCTCCATCCTCCAGAGGCTTTGGTAGCTGCTGTGCATCTGATCCGTATCTTCCTGATGTGGTTCCGTTTTGCTTGTAATAGAAGTAATATTTACCGTCCTCCTGAGCGTCTAGAAATCTTTCTATGTAGGTGCTTCGGATCTTAATAAGCTTGTTAAATACTCTTAGGTTATCCGCCCATTCATATTTATCCTTTAGCTCCTTTAACATCTCCATGTCAAACTTATCCTTACCCTTGTCTGTTTGGTTAAGTGCTTTCTCTCCTAGAAAATTAAACACTATATCCCCTAAGTGTGTCTTTGATTGAATGTTGATAGAGACTCCGTCGTTTTTCTTCTTCCATAGTTCAAGGCTTATTAAGAGCTGATCTGCCTCTGGTAATACAGAAACATCTCCGTCAGTTAAAAAGTCCTTAGCGTAGCCCTCAGATAGCTCTCCGACGTTCTTAGCTGTTAGTGAGAACTTACCCGACTTCTCCGATATAGGAAGATCTAAGTTGTAGAAATCTGCTACCTTTTGTCCGTAGCTTCCTTTATGTGATGGTGGAAAAGCTTCTAAAGCCTTCGTTAATACCCATTGCTTTACAGGTAATAACTCCAATAGACCATCTAGTACTATTTGCTTGTTCTTATCTATGTCTTCCTGTATGTCCTTATATGTGGCTTCTATGAGGTCTAAGTCTAACGTGACACCCATCTCCTCCATTGGAATAGTTACCTCCTTATAAAGCGGCATAACCTCTTTAGTAAAGAAGAAATCCCATAACCCCTCTTCCTTAAGTGTAACCAAATATAGATTACAAATGCGGAGAGTGAGATCAGTATCAGCAGACGCATATTTAGAAAGTATGTCAAGATCTGCCTTCCATATTTCATATTGAGCTTTTGATGTTTTGCCCCCATTAGCATGTATTGATCCTTTTAATTCTAACTGTTCTTTATTCGCCTCCTCTTCCATATTAAGTCCAAGTGCGTTTTGGTTGTAGATTGCAAGTGTTTTTAAACTGAAAGGGCTTCCATACCCAAATGCTCCCTCCTCCTGAACTGTGTGGACAAGTAACTGTGTCTCTACCCAAAGTGAAGGTAGTAAGTCAATACCGAAATAGTTCTTAATATAACGGCAGTCAAACGAAGCATTGTGCATTACAAGCTTCTTACCTATCATCTTCTTGATTAGAGTGATGCTTAAGTCATGAGCAGAATGAATACCTACCATAGCATCGTCTAACCCATCTGTGATCTTATTGTGAATAAGAGTAGGGAAGTAATAACCCATGCCCTCTTCTCCTGAAATGGACCAACCGATTACCTTTCCTGTTCTTGGATTTAATGATGTTGTCTCCGTGTCTACCGCAATCACCTCTGATTCCAATATGTGAGACATCATTTCCTTTACAGCTTCTTGGCTGCGTACTGTTACATAACTTTTATTCATTAAAACCTTTATTTTAATACTATACCAATATACGAAACTTTTTTTTAATATGCAAGTTTATTTAAGTAAATTATTTACAGCCGTTGAACCCGCAAAAGTTCTCTTCTTTGTGCCGTTTATTTCTACAATAGTTGGGTAAAACTCAATACCGAAAGCGTTTAGAAGATCCTCGTTCTCAGTCCCGTTTATCTTTAATATAGGTAAAGTTACCTTATCTACTAAACTTTGAATTTTCTTACATGAACTACAAAAAGGGGCATAAAAATAAAGGTAAGTCTTCTTGCCTGATCCTATTACCCCTATTAATTCCTTTTTAGTCATATTATAATATAACTATTTTTTTTAATAATCCAAACTCCTAATGAAGTTTTATCTTGTTCTTACTACAAGGAACTTTGAATACACTCCTGTTGAGCCTGATAACCACATTCCGCCTACTTCCGTTGCTGCTTCTGAAGTTGGTAGGTTGGCAACAATAACACTGCTTCCTGTTATGTTTACCCCACCACCGATATCTGTACTACCAGATACAGTTAAATCTCCTATAATATTTTGAGATCCTGTGAAGTGTCTAAAGTTATTATCTAGTTCAGTAATCGTTAATGCTGAACCCTTTTCTGATCTGTACGTTAATGCCATTTTGGTTTTTTATTTAGATGCTACTATTATTTCTAACTGTGATGCTGATGGGTATGATTTTGCTTTTATTGAATCCATTGATATTAAATTGCCATAATATAAAGAATCAACATATCCTTCTGCTACGTAATCTGAAGTTGATGATGCGTCAAACTGTGCATTACCTGTCATAAATGTTTTCTTACCATCTAACTTAAATACGGTTGACTCAACGTTGTCTTTTATGAAATATAGATCAACATTATTAGCAGTAAGGTTAGAGATTCTCATATACCTTACTTCACCCTTTACAAAAGAACCTGCAACTTGTTGTTGCTCTGAGTCTGTGAAACGGAGTATCTCGATTCCGCTAGATGAAAAACTTGTTTGTATTGTATCTAATCTACGAGAAAATTGACCGACATCTTCAATAGTTACACTATTTGAAGTATTTTGGGCTTTACAGTTGTCCAGTATTACCCTTTCGTCTAAAGTTGATATAAGTTTACCCACAGAGTTATTTTATTATAAATATGTTATTTCTTTGATGAAACACTAAAGGGATGAGGATGCTATATGGTTTAACTCTTCTTCGTAATACTCTATTATATCATCTACTATAGGATCCCTATGATTAGTCTTTAAAGTAATCCCTTCTAAGTTCTTTATCTTACGTGATGCTTTGTATAAAAACTTAAATCCAGAATCTGATCTTTTTCTCAAATCTATCTGATTTCCGTCTCCACATATTATCATCTTACTCCTTAACCCAATACGAGAAACTATCATCTCCATCTGTTCATGAGTTACATTTTGTGCTTCATCAACAATGATAATAGAATCCATAAACGTACGCCCTCTCATAAACGACACAGGTACAATCTCTATTTGACCATTCTCAAAATATTTCTCCATCCTCTCCTTACCGTAAAGAGTATAGAAGTTTTGGTATATGGGTTGAACCCAAGGATCCATCTTTTCTCTCATATCACCTGGTAAGAAACCTATATCTTCTTTAGATACAGTTGGACGTGTGATTATTATCCTATCATACTGTCGTCTGAATAAACCATCTAAAGCAACATTACATGCTACCAATGTCTTACCACTTCCAGCTTGACCTGCCAATAAGGTTATAGTGTTCTGTAATATTTTTTGTTTTGCTTCTTTTTGTTCAGGATTTAACTGAATATGAAACTTAATAGGTGTTTTTGGTTCTCGTTTAGGACGATATGTATCATCAGTATGAGGTTTACTCGCCATACAATTATTTATTGATCTATTTAATGTTTATTACTTTTATAGTGTACTACTTAGATCTAGCCCTCTATCGTCTATTCCGAAATAGCTGCCCAAGTCGACCCATTATTAAAATATAACTTATTAGCAAAAACTGCTAAGTCTCCTGACTGACCTGCGGGTAAACTACCTAAGTTTGTAAGTTTTAATACTTCTGTAATGCTAACAGTACCATTAACAGTTTGATCTCCTTGAAATGTGTTAGATCCTGTTGTGGTTATAAAAGTTCCTAAAGTAGAAGCAACATTAGGATATCCTGTGATAGCTAGAGTCCCACTTACCGTCAGATCTCCTTGGAAAGTGTTATCTCCTGTTTTAACGCTATAGGTTGACATTGATGCAGAAACATCTGAATATCCTGTAATTCCTAACTGACCATCTATGGTCTGATCTCCTTGAAATGTATTACCCCCTGTTAGAATGCTATAGGTTGCCATAGAAGCAGAAACATCTGCATAACCTGTAATGCCTAACTGACCGTTAATAGTTTGATCTCCTTGAAATGTGTTAGACCCTGTCTTAACGCTATAGGTTGACATTGATGCAGAAACATCTGAATATCCTGCAATAGCTAACTGTCCTTCAATATTCTGATCTCCTTGGAAAGTGTTAGTTCCTGTTCTAATGCTGTAAGTTGCCATAGAAGCAGAAACATCTGCATATCCTGCAATAGCTAACTGTCCTGTTAATATTTGATTACCATTTACGTGTAACTTCTCTGTTGGGTTAGTAATATCAATACCTACGTTATTAAAAATAGGATCGTAGAAAAACTTAGATGCACCATCTAAAGATCCAGTATTATTGAACTGGATTGATTTATTTGATCCTGATACTAAGGATCCTGATACAATCCCTGTAAGATTTGATCCATCTCCTGAAAAGGAACCGCTAATGAAGGAAGATCCACTCATATTTATCTCCCCTGTGCTTCCTGATCCATTTTGGAGTAAATCTCCTTCTACTTGTAAGAGAAACTGGTAAGTATCCTCAATCTTTCTATTTATTAAACTAGCCATTTCTTTTTATTTTATTAATCGATTTGAAGTGCTGTATATTATATAAATATAGTAAATAAAAGGATGGGTTATTTTGTTCTAGCAAGTTTTATTAGTTTATCAAAATTAGCTTGTATCTCATTCATCTTAAGAGCAAGATTACGATTCTGGTTTTTGATCTCAAATACTTTAGTTGCAACATTTTCTTGAAAGATACTATTACTATTTCTTAGATTCTTTATCTCATCATCAGCAATCTCACGAATAATGTTTTTCATAAAGCTAGAGTCTTCGCCCATTGAATACTCAGCTAAACTATTTTGAAAGTTTTTAATGTCATCCTCTACTTTCTTTGCTGGCTTATTCATTATACTCTTCAAATCAGCTATTTTTTCATCTACGCTATTGTTTTGATCAGATTTATGGTCATCAAGCTTTTTCAGTATGTCAAGTTGTGAATTATGTAGATTATCAATATCAGAGTTTTTAGCGTAGTCAGTAGGTATTCTAGAGTTAACCTCATTTATCAAATTAGTTAACTGAAGGTTTGAGTTTGCTATCTCACTTTTAATCTTTGGGACTACGTTGGTAGGTACATAGTCCTCTTTAATCTCTTTTACCTTTGATTCAAGTAGATTAAAACCCTTAACTGTTCTCTTAGACTCTTTGCTTGTTGCTATAAGAAGATTTTCCACCTTTGATAGTTCTGTTTTATTCTTCTTTTCTAATAATCTAAGAGCGTCTGAGGTCACATAGGGATGGAACATCTCTACAATCTCACGTCTAATGTCGGATACAAGGTCATTTGATGCTACGTTCTTAGGGATAGCATTCGCTACCTTTTCAAGATTAGATCTAAACTCTGTTACTAAATCTTCAAGTGTACTCTTGCTTACAACGTCAGTAGGTATTTTCTTTTCTACATTTTTAATATCAGAGGGAAGTTTATCAACTTTAGATGAAAGATCACGAAACACGTCGGAAACCTCATTAAACTTACTCTTATTATCCTCAACTGTTACATACTTCCCGTCAATACGTTTTTCAAACTTACCTATCTTACCATCGTAGTTATGAAACTTCTTAGTGGTTGTGCTCTCTATCTCTATTATCTGACTCTCAACTTTACTCTGTAAATCAAAAGTGCGGGTTAAAAGTTCATTTACCTGGTCCCCTGTCTTCCTAATCCAATCATTATTAGATTTCCATTTATTGGTAGTCTCTTCTATGAAAATATTCAATCTCTTAAGGATTGAAGTTTCTGAGTCTATAATAGCTTTTTGAAAGGATGGCTCTTTGTCCGATCTTGAAAAAAATGATTTCATATCTTTTATAACTTTTTATTGTGTTTGTGGCTAATATGTTTTGGTTAAGTCGTCTGACTCATTATTCTGTATTTCTTTTTTTAATATAGATATTTGATTCAAGAGATCTTTCTTTAATCTTGGGTTTATTCCTCCAATTCTCTCTTTATCTAAATACCTTTGAAGGTCCCTAAGTCTTTTTTTAGGATCCCCCTCTTCTAATATAATGTTTTTTTCTGCATCCTCAAAGTCTGAATGGTCTTCCGCTTCTATTTCCCAGTCAGTATTTTCTACTTTATCATAATCTACTTCAATATCTCTAAGATCAATGCTGCTTGTCTCTCCATATATTTCATACATTTTACTGATAGCTTCATCAATCTCCTCTGACTTACGGGTAACTTTCGTCACAAGGTCATTAGGTAGATTACTAGGAGGCATCCAATCGGCTCCTTCATACTTATCAAAATCAAAATCCCTCTCAGGGTACATAAGGTCATCATACTCATCATAGTTGTCAATAAAATCCTGTTGTTGATCTTCTACGTTAGGTAACTTATGTGCTTGTTTTTTAGTACCTTTATTACTTGGCTTTAGTTTATAGAAGGCGAAGTTAGCCGCCAATACCAAACTAATAGCTAATGGGTCAAATACAAACACAATAACTAATAATAAAATATTAATAATACTGTCCATCGGAACTCCTGTTAAACCTGATAGGTACTCTAAAGGTCCTAACTCACCTGCTACATCAGTATCAGATTTTAGTTGTAAGATTTTCAACTGATAACGTTGAAGACTGTCTGCTACCCTCTCCCTCTTCTCTCTTATACCACCTCTGTTTATCTCCTCGGATTCAATACGTGTTTGTGAAAGGCGTAACTCTGCCGTGCTTACAGTTTGTCGAACACCCCCAGCGACCGTGGTGTCTCGTACTTGGATCGACGTAGCCTTTGCGTTACTAAGATTTGAAATATTGTTAGAAATTTGTTCAAGTTCCTTCTCATATCTTGTTACATCTGATTGATAAAAATCTGCCTTCTCTTGTAAAAATGCAATCTTGTTGTCTCGCTGCATTAACTTATTGAAAGTGTCCTGATAAGCTGCTGATAAAAATCCGTAAATACCCATTGACGTAATCGCTACTAAGATGATTACAGCCATTGTAAGGTAAGATTTTAATAAGAGTGGTAACTCCTTCCAGTAACGGTGTAAAAGTGTCGCAGTAACAAGCTTAGCTACCTCTAATGAGCCGGCCATTATCATCACCTCAAGGGCTGCTCCAGCAAATAACTTACTAAGACCACTAACGGAATAGAAAGCTGCTGAACCTGATACAGATAATGCTGAAAAAAGTATTAGTGTGGGAAGTATCCTCTTAGATACCCAATCCACTAAATTGTTTATACGTGATTCCATAAATACTGATTAACGTTTTCCTCCAAAATACTCTGTTGCATGACCTTCTTTTATTAATAACCTATTTACATTCGTTTTGGTTAGTGAAATATCTTGTAAACCCCCTACGCTGTCTACCATCAACTCTCCTAACGCTCTACCGTACTTACCTATTCCGTTTACTTTCAATAATAACTCATTGTCGTTTAAGTCCATTATCTCCTGTAATCTTGCTTTCGATGCTAACCCTTTTTTCTTCTCCTCTAAATCACGTGTCCGTGACTCAGGAGCGTTGATGCCGTCTAGTCTTACTCTAATCTTTTTCCAGACCGAAAATCCAAGGTCCGCTAAAATGTCAACGGTGTCCCCATCAACAACTTTTAAGCATTTCGCTTTATATTCATACATAATAGTGATTTTTTTTGGTTATTGCAAATTATAACCTGAAGTTTTTAACTTCTTATGGCGTCTTGGAACCTAATCCAGTCCCAAGAACTCCCAGGATCTAACTTGCCCTTTCCTTTGCCTCTTACGTGGTCTCCGCTGCAATCAGAGTGTCTTACCACATTGTCAGCTGATATCTGGTATTGATTCATCCACCATTTGAAAACTTGTACAGTCTTATCAAACTGTGCTTCTGTGTAAGTTCCTGGTTGGTTTATCTTTTTAATGAATCCAGAGTAATCATTAACCCCCTCTACTAAAAGCTCAATACCTAATGAATGGGAGTTTAAACCATTTATACCTGCCCATATTGATTTGCCAGCATGAGAACACCTCATAGGTGATTCAGTCATCTTATCGTAAGTTCCATCAGGTTTAATAAATCCATGTACTGAAAGTCCTAGTCTACGTAAGAAATCTTTTGCATAAAGCTCCTTTCCTTCGTATACAAGATATTCCGACATGCTGTGTAAAATTAGAACTCGAGGCAAAATGAGGCCCATATCTTAAAAGTTATCGGTTGGGTCGTTATCCATTCCGCAATTTGAGCAAAAGTTTGGAATATCGTCTGCTGTTAGCTCTGTGCTTGGAGGTGGTACAGGTTCATCATCTCGACCATTAAACCAGAAATCTATTACCTTACTGTAAGATCCAATAAATGCACCGAGTACTAATAATAAAATTTCTTTCCATTCCTGTGAAAACGAAGGAGTCTCACCTTCACTTAATATTGCAGATCCAATGCCCACCATTATTAATAAGAACGTTGTTAGAATAACAGCGGTTATAATAAACCTATTTCTGTTATTTTTTTTCTGTTTTTGAGTCATTTCCATTATAAGAAAGTTTATTATAAATATTAACTTTTAAGCTCTTTTTAATATTATCAGAAGCCCAGAGTGGTTGTAGGTTTTGTAATGGCAAAGTTTTATAATATTATCTTCTGTTTTTGCTGAAGCTATCTGCAAGACATCCCGGAAAGTATTAGAATTGAAAACGAGAACCAATAGTGAAAGATAATAAAGAATTTATATCTTTATTGGTGTTACTTGATACGTTTACTCCTAAGTTTAAGACGAACCTTTTTGATAATGCATAATTACCGCTAACCCCAGTTATTACTGTTATATCCTTATTCTCTATAGTTGTATTACTGTATAAATCTTGCATATGTAAAGGTACAGAAAATGCAACCATAGGAGATAGTGAAAACCTTTCAAAGTTGTATGACTTCGTGTAAAATCCAGTCAAAGATATCGAAAGTAGGGAGGTATCTAGATAAATACCTTCTTTAGAAACTTGATAGTTTAAGAAAATACTTGTTGCTCCAGCTGAAATCCCTATTACTGATCCCTTCTCCCCCAACCTTACTATACTATGATTACTCCCAGCTGTCAATGTAGAATACATTCTGCTACCCATTAATGAAGTAGAGTAAACATACTTAGGCATCCCCTTTACAAAAAATACTTTAGAAAAATTAACCATTAACATATACTGTTTTAGGTTTGACCAAATCATAGAGTTTAAAGCGTAGGTCTTATCTCCCCTAAGTGAACTTCTTGAAACTCCTAAAGTCATAGCTACATCGTAAGTACCTAAAAGGTTTTCCATCGTAGATACATTCGCAACTATGATAGGAGGATTAGTGTTCTTTTGTTTTTTCTTTTCTTTCTTTTCTTCCTCCTCTTCTTCTACTGTCTCCTCTTCGGTTTGTTCATCATCTGAAGATTCTTCACTATCTCCTCCCTCTCCTTCATCGTCAGCTCCTTCTTCGCTTGACTCTGTACTTTCTGTATCTTCTGTGCTTTCTGATTCAGAGCTACTTGTTTCTTCGGTTTGAGACTCATCCGATGCTTCAGAAGCTCCTTGTCCTGATGTATCCTCAGTTTCAGATTCTGTATCTTGGGTTTGAGTTGGTTCAGCTCCTCCTGATTGTTCTGTATTATTAGTACCGTCTGTCTCCACCGGAGCAGAAACATTTTCAGGTTCAGAAGATTTATTTGCAGTCGGAGTACCGACATCTCTAGTTTCAATATTAGGTGTTTCATTAGGTGTTGTGTTGGTTATAGGTGCTACAGTAGGAGCCGGAGCTTCCACTGTCACCGTAGGGGGAGGGGATTGAGTTACAGCAGATGTTGCTGCCTTTGCCGCCTCCGTTGCTGTCTGTTGGATAGTCTGCTGTGTTGCAGTTATCGTTACTTGTGATTGAGAACAAGGACTAAGGTTAGTCCATCTTAAATATACACCCTCTAACCAAGATTGTAAAGATCCGTTCTGAAATTCTTGGGAACTAAACACTCTTGCTTGATCATAAAAGGCTACAACGGTTTGACCATTTAAGGGAACTGTGAATACTTTTGTTTCTCCGGTACATCTATCTGTGTAAATAGAGGTAACTACCTGAGCCTCAGCTAAATAACCTATTAGTAGGGTGCTGATA
>JAAHTG010001190.1_pt2 | contig 17808 bp, 25 predicted proteins | sample 6116081 | NCBI WGS metagenome assembly JAAHTG01 (sample SAMN13939989, study PRJNA603662) | sponge metagenome | isolation source: marine sponge | host: Mycale hentscheli | place: New Zealand | collected 2005 | reverse complement strand
CAGATGCAGTGTCGGAGATAGCCGCGTCTGTTATGCCTAGGAAATCGGCTGAGTTGGTTGCTGCTGATTGATGGACAAACGCATACTCATCTTTGTTGGAATCTAGCTGGTAGGCGAATACAGTTTTTTCTGCGGTAGAGTCGTAAACACACGCTTTGTCCATATCGTTTATACTTGCAGCAACAAAAACCGTTGGCGAAGTAAAACTAATGGTGTCGCCAGAAACAGTGCCTTCAACTAATTCACCATCACTATTGTCATCACAAAAAGCAATAACTATCTTCTTAGCCTTCTTGTCATAAACTATTGCTGTGTGGTCTGCGCTTGTTGTTAAATACTCTGTTTCCGAACCAAATGTTATATCCGTTCCAGAGACTGTACCAACACATGAACGTGCTGAGTCTCCGCTTATGTCAGTACGATAAGCGGCAACTACTTTATAATTATCAGAATCATAAGCTGCTGCAACATTGTTAGACCCATTCCCAGCAGTGCTTACAGTACCCGCAGTTCCAAAAGTAATAGCAGTGCCAGATACCGTTCCGACAATTGCTTTAGCTCCAAAGCTGCTTTGCGCGTAAACTATAACAGTTTTATCTGAATTTTCATCATAAACAGCTTGCATCGTTGATACAGAGTTACTTTGAAAAACGACCGGACTTCCAGAAGTTATACCACCAGCACCCGTACTAGCTGTTGCGGTTAAAACCCTCGCCTCACCATAATTGCTACTGGTCTGACTAGCCGCAGCAAAAATTGTTTTATTAGCCACAGGATCAAAACAAGCAGTGCCGTTTTCGTAGTTAGTCGTGCCACTAATTACGCTTGAGCCTGAAAAAGATAATGTATTACCGCTTACTGTAACTGCTCTAGCATTGCATTTACTATTAGCCGTCAGCTCATAAATTAAGACTATTCTGTCTATATTTGAATCATAAACCGCTGTTAGTACCTCGCCAATAGTGTTGTTTTCAAATTCGTATTCAGATGCACCCGCAAAGCTAATCGTCGTGCCACTTACTGTGCCTACTATTGCTTTACCAAAGTTACTTCCACCGCTGTCTTGGTAGAAAAAAACTGTTTTGTCTTGTACAGGATGATAAACAACAGCGACTGGTCTGTAAGTTCTGGCAGAACCCGCATTAAAAGTTGCTGGAGTGCCTGTACTTGAAGAGGTTTGAGTTACGCTAGAAACAGTGCCGTCAGTTTTAAGAACAACAGTCTGCCCGTTGGACAACGTGCCACTAGCCACGAAGTCTACGTTCTTGCCACCGCCGCCTGCGGGTAGTAATTCGCTTAAATTACTCATGTTAAGTCCATCATGTTAATAGTGGTCGCGGAGATGGCTTTGCCTATTTTAACATCACTTGATGTAGTGGCTATAGAGCCGTCATCTTGGACGTAGTAGTCCGAGCCTATAGTCAAGCTAGACTGAGCTTCGTTTATGCCGCCGAATGTATTGACCGAGCCTGTAGCTGTGTCGGATATGGCTTCGGCTGTGATGCCTATGAAGTCGGCGGAATTTGTAAATGCGTTGGTAACTACTTGACCTACTCCACTATTCGTATTCTTTGACATACTAAAAACTACTTTTTCATTAACAGAATCGTAAGCCGCCCCTAGAAAAGTTGTATTAGTTCCAAAAGTAGTAGAAGAAGAAAATGAAATAGATGTTCCGCTTACGCTTCCTTCTACAAAAGTTCCGGTATCTGATACATTGGCATTCTTCCAAACAAAAACAACTTTGTTTGCTAGAGCGTTATATACGGCTCTTGCCTCAGTCCCATAATATTCTCCTGCCGCAAAAACTACGGGAGTTCCCCATGTTACACTTGTTCCGCTTACAGTGCCGACAGCCGCATAACCATTTGAAGTGTTGAACAGATAAGCTATAACAAATTTATCACTAGAAGTGTCATAAGCTATCCGCATATAACTGCCGTTATCAGTAGTGACTGTGGATTCAGAGCCAAAAGAAATACTTGAACCGGATGGTGTGCCAACAACAGCTAAAACATCATTGTTGTTATTGTCGTAGCCTATAACTACTTTACCTGCGTCTGGACTGTAAGCCACACACGGGTAATTGACTGTACTGCTTTTAAAAACAACCCTAGGACCCCACGTTGTGCTTGTCCCACTAACAGTACCTATGTGACAAGAGCCGTAATTGTCTATAGCTCCATCTTTATAAACAAAGACTACTCTCTGAGCAGTTGCATCATAGGTCATGTCAGTAATATGGGTGGTTGTTGATGCGATTCTTGCTCTGGCATCTTTTTTACTTCCAAAAGAAATACTTGTTCCCGATACAGTACCCACTACCGCGTATACAATATCGTTGCCACTAGCCGTTTCTCTGTAGGTGCAAACTACTTTTTGATTTGTGGAATCATAAACAATTTGTATCGCCCCTGTAGCTTGGTCTGTACTAGCTGTAGTAGCCGTGCCAAAACTAATTGAAGTTCCGCTTACGGTTCCAACAACGCCAGTAGGCCGATATGTGTTTGTAAAGTCAACATACCAAATAACTATTTTCCCGCTATTTGCATCATAAGCAGCGGCTGTACCTTGTATCCTAGAAGAATCAAAGGCGGTCTGTGAGCCAACGCCAGAACTAGCACCGCCAACAGCCTCAACCGTACCATCTGCTTTTAACGCAACAGTAACTCCGTTGCCCAGAGTCCCAGACGCAACAAAGTCTACAGCGTTTTGTCCACCGCCTGTCGGCAGCAGTTCCGACAAGTTACTCATTTATACACTCCAACCAATAGTGCCATCTATGTAAGACATGGTGATTTCTGCAAAGTTCTTATCAAAAACCAAGTCAGTAGCAGAGCTTGCTATGTTAGAGCCGTTTCTAGCTACCGTGAATGTAGTAGTAGCCGCTGCGCCTGTACCGTCTTTAATAGTTACCGTGTCCCCCGCGCTTGGTGAGGCAGGTAGGGTGATGGTAATACTTCCGGCTGTAGCAGTAACAAACTCTCCAACCGCTGCGGTGTAGTTAGCGCCTTTGAGTATTGGCAGGGCATTAGCTGAAAGACTTGCTCTAGCCGTAGCCGCCGTAGTTCCGTTAGTACCGCCGTTGGCTACAGCTAAAGTTCCAGCAGTAGTAATTGTCCCAGACCCTGTAATTGGCCCGCCGCTGTAAGTAAGACCTGTTGATCCTCCTGCCATCTGAACAGAGGTAACAGTTCCTGCACCCGCTTCAGTGGGGTTAGCGTTAACAACCGCAGCTCCCGCACCCGCACCGTCTGTGACGATCATTGTTTTGTCGCCATTAGGTATATTAACCGTAGCGCCTGAACCCTGCTTGATCGTAATGATCTGGCTACCTGTCGTAGCGTTCTCAATCAACCACACTTTAGAGACGGTGTTTGGACCAAGGGTTACTTCGCGTGTAGCCGTAAGGGCACCCGCTGAGGTGATCTTTAGATAAAACCCACGAGTCGCATCTGCTGTAGCGTCAGGCATCGTAAAGGTTTCATTAGCGTCGGCAGACATTTGCTTCGTGCCGTAGCTAAAACCGTCGGTAATCAGCTCAAGGTTTGTGTTGGTACTAGTGCCCCAAGTGCCGTCTTCATCACCGGTTGTAATTTCTTTTAACCGGAGGTTATTTACATAAGTAGCCATTTAGTTGTCTCCAGTCCTTATGTTAAGGTGCTGCCACCGGCAGCGGGAATAGTGGTTGCGTAAATCTTTGTATTCTGGCGCAAATTTAATGTTTCCCCGCAGTCAGCACAAGTATCGGCAGTTAGCTCCGCTTCGTCAAGATCGTATCCGCAACTACCGCATACCACTTCAACTTCGTGCTTTGGGTCAATGCTATCGCCGTTATTTGCGGCTTCGTTTATTGTTTTCATGCTGCTATGTCCGTCCAATTAGGTGTTTGAGTGATAGGGGCTATGTCGCTCCAGCTAGGGTCACCGCCCGGAATTATCTGGCTCCAGACCAATACCGTTCCTACTTCACCCGTGGCCTGTACGCCAACGGCATTAACTACGGCAGTGCCTGTTTCTTCGGTCGCGCCTAACGCTGTAGTGCCCTGCACGCCCGTTACATTGACGTTCTGTTGCAGTAGGACCGTAATGTTGCCCAGTGTTGCTGTGGCTTGTAGACCACTCGCATTAAGAGACGAATCCCCAACTATCGCTACATTGCCCGCTGTGCCTGTAGCTGAAACGCCTGTAACAAAAACATTGGTGATTGTTACGGGGCCTGCAACCCCTAAAGCCGTAGTACCTGCAACCCCTGTAACAGAGAAGATTGCGTTACCAACTACAGTTGCTGTGCCTACCTCACCAGTAGCTGCGTTACCAAGAGCGTTTATCGCTCCATCGGCGTTTACTGCAATGTTGCCCAGTGTCGCTGTGGCTTGTACACCGGTAACCGAGACTCCTGTGCCTTCTTGGACTGTAACCGAGCCTAGTTCGCCTGTGGCCTGTATGCCTAGAGACTGACCCCAAGAGCCTTGCCCCCAGACTCCGCGACCCCAACCGCCTAGCTCTACGGTAATGTCCCAACGAGTGTAACCAACTTCACCTGTGGCGCTAAGCCCTGTAACCGAAACACTTTGGCTAATTATAGCTTCAGCAGTCCCTAACGCCGTGGTTCCTGCAACCCCTGTGACTGCGACAACTGCGTTGCCTACTACGCCTACGGTTCCTAGTTCACCTGTAGCAACCGGCAGGGCATTACCTTCGCCCCACGAATCCGTCCCCCAAGTGCTGAATCCCCAACCGGAGAGTGGGACCGTAACGTCAGCCATTTACTAGGCAATCCGAATAATCGCGTTGCTCGCGTCAGCCGCAGGGAAGACAATAGTAAAATCTCCCGCAGTTGAGGTTTTATCCGAACCAAAATCTAGTACTGCTACCGCAGGATTAGTGCCACCGTTCGCCAAATAAATAAGCGCACCACGAGCAGTAATAGTTGCGGTAGAAAACGTCAGGTCAGCAAAGTCTAAGAACGCCGTAGTGCCGCTCGAAGCAGGGTTAGCTGAGATAGTCAACGTGCCGCCGCCTGCACTGTAGCCGGTGCCTGAGACTTCGTTTGTCGCTGAATACGCAGTAGTAGTCGCACCTAGCGTAGCTGACGACGTGTACAGAGCCAGTTTAAAGACCTGCGACGTGCCACTGCTGAAATCAAAGTCTCCGTCAAGGATTTGGACTTTGAATGATGTTGCCATAGCCTGTGTAATAGCCATTTGTGTTTCCTCTTAAATTAACGCGGTTCTATTCTAAGTTGACCAGAGCGGTACATATCTTCCCGCATCTTTCCGTCGCCCAAGTTCTTCAATAACGCTATAGCGTCTACATACATCTGTTGATATAGGGCTACCATATCAGGTTCACCCTTAATAAAGCGTATTGCTTCGACCAAAGCCCCATTTAACAGCGCAGAATCAAACTCATCGCCAAGCCACGTAGTACCAGCAGTAACAATAGTCTGAGGGTAGTAGCCGTAATGTAGCTCCACCTCGTAGGCTGCATCAGGTGTTGGGCCTATGATAAACGCAGTATCGTCAAAGATTCCGTAGTGTACGGGCGTACCTGTACTTGTTGGTCCGGGATACGCCTCACGAATGAAGTTAACGTCTTTATTCAACAAGTACGTGTAGTTGCCTTGAGCATCAATAACCGCCAAAGAAAACGTATACAAGAAATCTGTCGGGTATATCAGGTACTTATTACCTATACTTAAGTTACCCGTCTGATTTCGACGTAACGCAGGAATCTGAACAGTGTTGTATATCTTTTGTTCAGCCTGTTGAGTAAACATAGCAAGTTGATCGTCCGTAAACGACTGCTCGCAAATGTCCTCAATGTTTGTCTTTAGCTCGGTGTAATTCACCTGCTACTCCTTAAGCCATTGGGCCTCGGGCCATAGTGCCCTTGGTGGCTGCACCTACGCCGCGAACTTTAACGCCACTAGTCTTCATGTCTTTAGGCGGTTGGTTGCACGTATCTACTTTGTACATTGTAGGCTCATTCGGAAACTCGATGACCTTGGGTACTTTTACGTTTGACCTAGCTTTATTTTTCATTCCTGTCTCCTAGCTTATGGTTACTGTAACTTGCCCTACAGCACCTACGGCTTCCAAATTGTCTGGTGTAAGTCCAAAGGGATCGCTTAGCCCTACTGGGTCCCAACCCCACTGTATGTCTCTGCTTGCTACCAATTCCGCTGAATCAGGTCTTGGGTTACGTATAGCTTGCGGGTCTTCTACTGGAACCGTGCCTAGCATAAGCTGAGGCTGATCTGGGTTCCAACATTCAGGACACGCCTTAATGTTAGTCTTATTTCCTTTAACAATTAGCTCTTTAAGCTGCGGTAATCTGTACTGGAAGCCACATACATCGCATATAGCGATTGCTTTTTGTCCAGACGCATACTTGTAACTCATGCTTACCTCACGCCATGTATACGCGGCACTAAGCTAAGCGTTGCTTTCTCTCTATCTTCACCCGCTGCTAACTCAAACTGACGCTCATATTCGCCCTGTAGCATAGGTATTCTAGGCATCAACTCTGGGTCTTTCTGCGCTATATAATACGCAAGCCCTGCAACGAGGCAGGGCAAGAAACGGAAATTAACGTCGGCAGTATTAACGCCTGTTCCTGAATCCTGTATGCGGCGCATACGCCAGTACTTAAGCACGTAGTAAGGCACACCTACCGGCCCTTGGTCCGGCACAGGCCACACAGTAACCGAGGGGTTAGCTTGCCCACGGTCCACATAAAGTTGTATAGGGCGGCCCTGAGAGAGCTTATTAGGGATACTTGAATAGGTAGAGACGCTGATACGCGTGATGTTTAGATCAGACTGAGTAGTTACGCTACCGTCGCCTGTGCGTACAACGTGCTCTAAGAGGTCTATTGTGTCGGCAGGCAGCGCGTATGTGGCTGTACCCGCTACGAGGTTTAGTGTGCCTTCCTCGATAGTCCACATGTTGATGCCACGGTTCTGCCACTCAATAGTCAACAAATTCATAGACCTACGAGCAGTACGCAGATCATAACCAGAACGCATTTCTCTACCGGCACGCTCCCACGCTTCTTCCGCAATCTCGGTGAAGTCCATGTTGAATGTAGCTGTGCCAGATGTAGCCATTATTTGCCCCAACTTTCCCGCGCTTTCTTCTGCGCAGTTTTAGATAAATCTTTGTAATGAAATAACTTTGCGGACTTAGCTGACATCGTTTTACCTGTCATTATAGTCCCGTCGGGGTGTTTATGCGTGCCCCCTCGGTGCGTTTTACCGTCTTTAAAATAGTGGTTTACGCCTTTAGCCATTATTTCTTTTTCCTTTTCAAAGGTTTAACCCTTTTGGGTTTCCCTGCCGGTTGCCCTAGACGCTTCTTCTGCGCTATACGGGACTTTTTCTCTGCCGCTGTCATCTCACCAGAGGTCTTAGGCGTTTTACTAGAGACTCGCTTTGTGGGCCTACAGTACGGGGTTCCCCGCTTATCGCCCTTTTTACGCCCACAAGCCTTGCCTGTCTTGACGTCTTTCCAGTCCTCTTTGAACCACCGCTTTAGGGCTTTGCCCTTTTCGGTTTTACGAACGGCCACTAGCTTTTTTCTTTCGACACTTAGCTATAGCACCCGAGGCGTACGCAGAAGGGAAGACTTTGTACGACGCCTTCACTTTGCGGTAACAGTCGTCTTTGACCGTGCCGCCCTTCTTAAACGTAATGGGCTTCATTTTGCCCATGCCTCGGCACTTCATCATACCATTCGGCCTTTAGTTCGACCTCGGATAGCCATTCCATCCCCAACACAGCCACCAGCCTTGTACTTCATAACCTTGCCGCCCATGTTCATCTTGCCTTTGCCGTCAGCCGCGTAGAACGGGACACTCTCTCCGTTCTTTTCTACCATAGGCAAACCGCCAGCCTTGTACTTCATAACCTTTTTATCCGCTTTCATGTAATCTTCTCCTACCGTTTGTGGGATGCCCGCTTTCTTGGCGAACTTAGGATTATTCGCCACCGCCGCCATTAAGTTATGCTGGGCTTTACTTTTGCTGGGCATTACCACTTAACCTTGTCAGCCCAGTAAGCTGCGCTCATTTTACCCTTGGCAATGTTCTTGCCGTGACGAGCCTTAAACGACTTGCGCTTAGCCTTCATCCGTGCGGATTCGCCTTTCTTGGGTTTACCAGCAGTGCTTGCGCCTTTTTCGCCAAAACGAATTATTTTCTCCTTACCATTCTCACAAGCCTTCACAATGTGGGACTTCTTAGCATGGGACGGAGTTCGTCTTGGCTTATTACAAGCCATCGCTTTCTTATCTACTTGCTTAGCCATATTGCTTATTCACAGTAAATATAAAAGTGTAGGTATCTCCAGCACTTGGAGCTACTGTAGTTGCCACGATGTCCCCAGTTTTACCGGTTCCAGCGTTGTTGGGTATGCCCGTAAAGTCAGAGAAATCGTACTCCTCCGTCCAGTTTACTGGCAGATCAAAGATAAGAACGTTAGCCGTAGCGTCCCATTCTAGTTTGACCCCTACCCCAACACCTACATACACAAGCTTTGCCAAAACAACGCCAGTACAGGCCCTGCGGCTTACCGGATCAACCGATAATGTAGAGACATCAACCATTGTGCTAGTTACTACGTCGGTATTTCCTACAACCGCAGTAACCTTAATGATCGCCTGCTTGCTGCCATCTTGGATTATTTGAGTCGATACTGTATCAGCCATGAGTTAGCTCCTTATGTAAGAGCAGCGCCCGTAGCAGTAACCCAAGCAGCGCCTGTGTTAATTACTAGACAAAACTCGTTATTGCCTACGCCATTATCGCTAACGATGTACACCGTACCAGCGGAAACAGAAGCAAAAGCGGGGAGATTAGCCGTAGTTACAATAGGAAAATCAAAACCATTTGTAGAAACGACGGGACCTGAAAAGGTAGTTGTAGCCATTTTGAAACCTCACATGCGAGTTATGGGGTGTATCTGTCTGCATGTCGTCAGCCGGAAGCTGTCAGATACACCGGTTAGTTCCGGATTTAGGTAAGTATATAACACTTATTTATCTAACGCACAAACAAAAAAAGCCCGTCGGTTAGGACGGGTCAAGTCTCAGGGGAGCGTTATAAGGCAATATACCATTAGATTCGAGACAAAAGAAAGGGGGCCGAAGCCCCCAATCTAACACCTTTTGCTTATTAAGCGCCGGGTGAACCGAAGATGCCCAGTGGGTCAGATACGCCGAAGCTGTATCGCTCACGAGCCTTATATCGGCTGTTACCTGTGTCAAAGTCTGCATCCATGCTAGTTGCCATAGATGAACGGACAAAGTGCTTCAGGCCATTCGGGATGTCAGTCATCAAGAACCAAGCATTGGTATCAGTCAGGTAGTTATTAACTTTATAACCACCGGGGATTGAACCGTTGTTGTTCAGTGCGTTGATGTCGTTATCCGCTGTAGCCACACGAAGATCAGTATCCAACAGGCGAGTAGCAACGAATTGCAGTGCCGGTGGGATAACAAGAGTCTTAGGCTTAGCAGCAATAAGCAACCCGCGCTCATCAGTCCAGCCAGCGATCTGGATAACAGCCGCTTCTAAAGAAGCTTCGTTAAGGTCAGCCGCAACAGCAGGACGGTTTGAGTTAACACCGCCAGATACGAGAGGGTGAGCAGTTGAACAGAGAGTCTGTCCATCACCGTACGTAGTACCAGCAGCAAACGCGTTATTTAGGATGCTAGCACCCTTAGTTTGCTTAGTGTACGCCATAGCGCGGGCAAGTGCCTTTGTATAGCGTGAAGAGAGTGAATCGTAGAGATTATCTTCGATTGCTTCTTCAGTAAGCGAGAAACCCATTGCAACTGTCTCGTGAGTGTAACGAGCAGTCCAAGCTTCTTGCGCGTTGTCATACTCGATTGCAGAACCTTCACCCTTAACAGGTGCGGCACTGAAACCAGACAACTTAGTTTCTTCCTCGAAAGACCTATCCGAAGATTCAGTCTCGAAGATTTCAGCAGCCTCATCGCCATACTTAGCGTATTCGAGACCAAAAAGGGCGTTTAGACCCGGTAGTAGCTCCTTAAGGAGTTGCGCTCTTGAAATAGCCATTAGTCAGCCTCCTTATACGCCGGTTGTGTTGTTGTACTGATGCAGGTTGATCTTAACGATCAGCTCCACAAAAGTGTCAGCAGCGGTTTTAGTTTCGTCTACTGTGTCGATAACTCGCACAACTAGACCTGCGGTAGTAGCTTCTGAACCCGCTAGTACAGAAACAGCAGAATTACCAGTAGCGGTATCTCCAGTTCCTTGGATTACAGACATGTTAGCACCTACAGAAGCGCGAGCCGCCGAAGATATAACACTAGCATTAGTAGTTACAGCGACTTTAAACGCTGCTAGTGGATCGTCAACTACAATAGCAAAAGCGTCAGTAACGCTAGTGCCGGGGTAATACTGAGCCGGTGTGAACTGGTCCAGTGAATTGACGTACTGAACACCTACACAGACGCCCGCAGGGGAACCTGTAGTGGTGCCAGTAAACTTCTCACATGTGCCTGCCGCTACGATTTTTACCAAATCACCTGCAAAGATAGCCGTATTGTAGGTGCTCGCTATAGGAATAAGGCGAGTCTGACCTGCATAAGGCATACCGTCTACACGGTTAATTGCTTGAAAACCGTAGGGAGCACTGACTGTTGGATAAGCCATTATAAAATACTCCTAAAAATAAGTTAATTTCCTTTGCCGAAAGTAACCTTTGTCTTCCTATCGTTAAATATAGGCATACGAGGGTCGTTTTCACGCATCAGACTTTGATCGACAGATCGCATTTGAGATTCCGTTAAGTTCTCGTAGTACTCAGTGCGTTCTTCGACTAGTTCTATTGGGGCCTTACACAGCATTAACCCACCAACAATGACATTATCTTTGAACCGTGCGTCGGCAACGGCGTCACTAAATATCTCGGGGTGGTCTTCTGCGCGTACTGGCTCCCAACCTTCACGTAACTTTGAAGATACATTAGTGGAATCAGGTTGACCCATAGTGCTTACACGAACCCAGTGAAACTTGTAACCTTCTTGAGGAATGGGATCAGGCAACACTGTTGGCCTACTCCACGCCTTTTTACGTACAGTTTTTTCACGGGTTTCCGCGTCTCGCTTAAGTCTATTTTCAGCCATTATTGTTTCCTCATTAATTCAGCAGCCTGTTTGGCGTAAGTTTCCAGTGGGACTCCAAGTTTTTTTGCGATAGCTATTTGTGACTGCGTTAGCCTAATTTTTTTAGGCGCTGTGCTCCGCGTAGCGGGTGCAACCACATTGCTAGATTTTTGCTTGGGTGCCTCTGGTTCGTCCTCTATCCCATCATCAAATTGATCGGGAAATACTTGTTGCATACGAGTGTTAATTTTCTCGTAGTAAGTATCAGTTTTGGGGTCTATCCCCTCTTTTGTTAACTTGTTATGCAACCCCAATGCAAAGGCAGTCATTTCGTCGTCTGAGCCGAACCACGGGTTATTATCGCGCCACGCTTCTGCTTTTTCGTCTCGCTGCACTTGAGGCTGGGGTGCCTCTACCTGCGTTTGTACAGGAGTTGGCTCGGGTTGTAAAGGTTGAATCTGCTTAGGTTTCAACCCGTTAACTCGCTCCATGCGAATTTGAGCAGTATTAAGCATAGTCTGGGCTTCTAATATAGCATCAGGCTCGCCCGACTCGTATGCCTCCTTGTACTGGCGTTGGGCCAAAGCCATCTCGCCATTCACTTGCTTTTTAGCAGATTCAATCAGCGTATTATGGCTTTGGTCTACCGAGCCTTTTAGCTTTTCGTTCTCTGCCATCAAGTTTTTAGTGTACGTTTCGAGAGCTTCTCGCTCACGCTGGGCTTCCTCTTTAGCTCTACGCTCGTCGTGGTAGCCCTTACTAAAGTGCTTGATACGGTTTTTAACCTTGTCAGAGTAGTTTTCTAGTTCTTCGTTAGTAACTTCCTCTGGTGGTGGAGACGCTTTTCGCCCACGATCAGCTTCTGGGGTATCGTCCTCCACCTCAATTTCTACTTCACCCGCTTGGATAATGTTCTTATCTTTAGCGGGCTTCATGTCTTCTCGACCCACAGCACCTGCTACTTCGAGGGGCGCGTCTTCTTCCACAACATCTACTTCAACCTCTTGAGTTGCTTCATCTTTATCAGGATCGGGAAACTCAAATTCTACATTTTGTCTAGGCATGGTTTACTCCTTATGCACGCGAAACAGCTCGCGGATCGTCTACAACGGCTTCAATAGAGTCGTCATTCATTAAGCGAAATTCCTGATTCCCCACCTTAAAACGCGTGCCGGTGTTGGCTCGGAACATCACATGGTCACCTACTTTGCACCAAGGCCCAGTAGGGAAACGCTCTTTATCGCTGTAGGCTTGCTCACCCATATCAAGTACAGACCCCACAGTAGACAGGATATATTCCTCTCGACGGGTAGATTCTGCCTTGAGAAGCCCGCTTTCCCCGAAAGTATCTTCGACGTTAGGCAGGGCGATAAGCACCCTATACCCCACAGGCTTAGGGATAGAGGCTTCTAACTCTGCCTCTTTTACCGCTTCTACTTCGATACGCTCGCTTCTTTTTTGTTCTAATGCAGTCATTGCAGGGGTTGTTTCGGCAACAGCGTCTACCCCACTAACGGTTACTGTTTCAGTCATCTTCATCTTCCATATAGTTACGCGAAAGGTCACCTACTTCTCTTAATGCAGCGTTTAGACCTCGAATCACACCACACACCTCCTTATACTCGGCAAAGTCTTTAGGACCCCCCGAGGTTAAGAATTCTTCGCTAGAGCCTTTAAGCTCTGTTAATTTTTCGTTCAGCACGTCAAAGACGGTTGTAGCCAACGGATCACCTCCTTATTGGGGCCTTTGCCCCTCCTTTCTAGCTTTAGCTAAATCTAGTATGGCTTTCGCCTCGTCCAAATCATTCTTAGCTTGCGCTTGTTCGTTCTGCGCTGCTATACGGCTCGCTTCAATAGTAGCGGTGGTTTGGGCTTTTTCTGCATCAAGCTGTAATCTTGCCACGTCAAGTTGCGTATCTGCTTGATCTTTCTGAGCTTTACGCTGCTGCTCAGCCTGTTTAATTTGCAATTCTTGCTGCTGCATCTGGATAACAGGGTCTTGGGCTTTTTGCTGGGCCGCAGCTTGCGCTGCCTGTTGTTGTTTCTCTTGGGTAAGCTGTATGCCCGCTTGCGCTATAGTCTGAGCAAGTAACGCTTCTGCTTCTGGAGCCAACACTTCATTCGGTGCAGGTAATGGGGCACCTAATTTTTGCTCTAGCTGTTGCCTATATAAGAACCCAGTGTGCTCAGCTAAGTGAGCACTGAGCGCGGCCATAATCTGTTGGGCAGCAGGGTTTTGCCCAATCATTGCCGCTATTTGCGGGTCTTGCATAAACGCTTGGTGGGTAGCGATATGTGCTTGATGATCTTGAGTAATGAACGCTTTGATAGGCTTTCCTACTAATACGTTCATGTTTTCGCTGACCGGATCGACAGGCGTAGCATCGTCCTCAGTAGGCACAAGTTTGTCCGCGTTCTTAATACCTAAGACCTCGATCATTTGGCGATGGAGCTGCGGTAAGTTATATATTTGTGGGGCGGCCTGCGCCATCTGCATAACAGTCTGATACTGCACAACGCGTTGTGCCATCGTGCTGCTATTAGGATCACTGACGGGGATAACTTCCACCATAGCGTAATCGTCGCGTCTTGCGCGAGGTTCACCACGGTCAGGCACATACATATACTCTTCGGGGGCGTACTCAGCGATGATCTTTCTTAGGAGTTTAAACTCCTGCTTCATCGAGTAATGAACACGGGATTGCACCGCAGCCATTGGTTTGAGCGTACGCTCTAGTAGCGCAAGAGTAGTTCCAACAGGGGCATTAGCACTCATGTCGGATATGTTCATGTCTGAGATAGCCCCTAAACGACGGCCTTCTTCAGTAATTTGTTTAAGCAAAGCAAAAAGAGTTTGGCTGGGTTCTTTATAGGGCATCGGCATAATGTTGTCGCGGATGCTGCCAGAAGGCACGTCTACATCACGAAACTCACCGGGACCAATTGGTGTGTCATCGCCCTTAACGCGTAGTCCCCGAGATTTAAGGCCGCCGGGTAGATTGGATAGCGTTCCAGAGTCCACTAGCTGACGAATAATGCTAGTGCCGGCGCGAGCGTAGCCACCAATAATGTGGATTAAACCAAGGCCATAGAAACCAAATCCGGGGACATAAGCGTAATGGACAAAATGTTGACGCTTGAGCGTCAAAGAATCGTCGGGGTTCCAGTTACGGCGTATGGCTAGTACCTTGCCCGTACCCTTCTCAAGCGTTACTACATAAGGCTTTGCGACTTGCATGGAGTCTTCGCCATCTGCCCCGTCTACACCGTCAATATTCAGGTCAGCGTGCACTTCAAGCACGGTATAGCGGTCATCAGAAGTTAAAGAAACGCCTGATTGCTCTGCTTTAGCCTCTTCAACATCGGAGAAAAACGACACAGGATCACCTAGCTCTACTTCTCGATAGAACCCAGCAGCCTGTAACTTAACCATTTCGTTCTTTGTCTTGCGCATGACATGCGTAACGCGCTCTGCGGACTCAATATTAGAGGCACCGTAGGGCACAATCACGTCTTCAGCAGGGATATATAGGGCAATCTGACGTCCCAAGCTAGGGTCAAAATAAACTTTCTTAAACGCCGAACCAGCCAAACCAAGGCTATATAGTAGCCTTTCATGCTCGGGACGGTACTCGACCATAACCTCAGTCAGTTCGTAATTCATATCTGTCTTAACACGTAAGGCAGCGTCTTCTTTATCCTTAGTAATTTCTCCTAGAACCTTAGTCTTTACAGGACCGGCAGCAGGAAAAGTCTCGCTCATGGCCTCCGCTTGGAACCGGATAGCAGCTTCTGCTAAAACGTTAGAGTACACACCACAGGCGTTTTCCCAAGGCTCAGTACGCTCCTCGTACTTCATGCCCAGCACGTCAAGGCCCGCAACATAGCTATCTGCCCAGTCACTTCGAGCTGCCATGTCACCGGCTACGGCCTCACACAGATCGCCAGAAATTTCTTCCAGTTGGTTGTCTTCTAAGTAATCGGCCAAGTTCGCATCGAACGGGGCGGCGTCAATCTCTGTGGTTTCTTCGCCAAAACTAATCTCTACACTACCGTCCTCAAGCTCTACCATCACGGGCAGGTCTTCGTCAGTAGCGATAGCCATTTCTATTACAGCATCCGGCTCGCCCATTTCTTCGATGCCTTCTGGCATACCGTACAAACCTTTTTCAATTGCCATCTTCTTATCCTTTAATAGTATCCGCCACGGTGCCTATACATAGGCGCGCTCTCGGCCTCGTCGGTCGGTAGGGATATGAAGCCACCTTGCCTAAACCGCATCAACGCCATTATAGTTGTGTCCACTAAGTCATCATTAGACATGAACGGGAAGCCCGCAACTTCCTCAACTACTTCTTCTGCCCAACGTGTTTGGGGAACCCACACAAGTCCAGAGCGTACTATATCAGCAACAGAGTTTAAACGTGCAGTTTTATCCCCCGAGCCTCGGTGCGGTGTATATTCTTGGACCATTAGCCCAGACCTACGCATTTCTTGGTATAGAGGTGTGCCACTACTCTTTTTCTCCACAATAAACGCATCTGGCTCCCATTCTTCGTACTGCTCCATCGCTAGTTCTTTTAGCTCTGGGAATTCGAGACGACGCTTGATGGAATTAAGCAAGATAATACAGTAGCAGTTCTCTTCCTCGTTAAAGAAAACGCCCCACGTAGTGAGTGCCGTGTAGTCAGCCCTGTTGTTCTTCTCTGCCGCCGCGTCAAGCGTCATAATTATGTATTCACAGCTAGGCGGATCATCGTGGGGCCACTCCTTCCACCATTCACGCTTAACTATCGCCGCTTCTTCTGCCGTAGGAGTCTGCTGAAACTGGGCATTCCACTGAAATACCGGCATTGACGCTTTTGTACGGTATAGCGCGTCTAAATTAAAGAACTCGGGCCATAGTGGCTTTTCTGTAGTCTTTTTTATGGTTAGTAGCCGGTTCTTGGGGTCCGGTACGTCCGTTTCTACCTCTAAAATTGCCGGAAATTCAACAACTTCGTACTTATCAGCCAATTCATTCTGCGACATGTCCCGTACAACGCGCCCAGTCAGGTCATCTAAGTGCCATCGGGTCTGTACTATGGCTATTCTACCGCCGGGCATTAGACGAGTACGCGCACCGAACGTAAACCACTCGTATGCTTTGTCGAAAACGTCCAAATTACCACTAATAATGTCTTGTTCGTTGTGCGGGTCGTCCACAAGAAGCAAGTGAGCACCACGACCGGCAAGGGCTGAGCCTACACCACAGGCGAAATACTCTCCCCCCGCACTAGTGTTCCATCTTCCTGCTGATTTAGAGTCACTCGCTAGCTTTACAGTGGGGAATATTGCTTGATATTCGGGTGTAGCTATTAAGTTTCGTACCTTTCTGCCGAAATCAACCGCTAAATCAGTAGTATGCGAGACCATCAGGACCTTTTTATCTGGGTTACGCCCCAAAAACCACGCTGGAAAGTAAATAGAGATAAGCTGGCTCTTACCGTGGCGCGGGGGCATGTTTACACAGATACGGTCTTTGCCTGTGCCTGTTAGCTCTCTCCCCTCGTCGTCGTAGTCTTTGCCTAGCTCAATCTCCATGAGCATATCCGCTAGAATTCGATGGTGTTTGCCTACTTTATAATCAGCCTGCATCTGTTTGCAGAACTCTATTAGGTCGTTGTACGCCGCTTCGGCACGCTGCTGAACCTCTAACTCTTCTACTATTTTTAGAATTTCTTCCTGCTCTTCTGGGGTGTACGAGTTTATGTTTTGTAGGAGGAGGTCAATTTCGGCGGGCGTAAAGTTAATCGGCACGCGGGCAGTCGAGGCGGTTGGTAGTATTCTAGTAACAGTGTTTAAGCTCGTGGGGTTAATTATCGTCTCCCACATCCACAGCTTCGTACACACCTTCGGCGTTTTGTTTCAGTACCGTGAGTTTTTCTCGCAGCTTCTCACGCAGTTCGTCTGCGTTTTGATGAGTTACTGTAATTTCTTTGCGGTCTGTAAACAGGCCAACGTCAGTCATCTTGCCCAAAAGCTCTAGTGCCTTAATCCGTATTCTAGCGTCGGCGTTCTCAGTCTCTAGGACTAACTTGTTTACCACGGTGTTGCGGATTTCAGCGGAGTGAGTAGCGACCAAGTGCCCGAACTCTTTCAGGATGTCATTGGTCTGGACGATGACAGCGGGAGTCAGACTGTCAAACCGTTTGTGGTTCATAATTTTAGAGGTGTGTTCGACGTCTTCTGCGTAGGCAGTGACAAGTGCAGCAGCCGTATCGTTATCTACGTCGTCAGGGGTGGTGTCGAGTCCGTGTTCTTCTAGCTCCCTTACAGTATTACAGGCAGCTTCTGCGCGGGACCGCAAATCCATATAGGGAACGTCGTCTGGTATTTCCATACCAAACTCAGGATTAAGGGCTATTGCCATCTGCGTAGTACCTTTTTGCAAGCTGTGAGGCCGTTTCGCGCAGTATAGGAGGTTGTAGGGTGGGAGGCAAGGGGTGAAAGTCTTACAGAAATCAAAGCAGGTCTTACAGAAATCAAAGCAGGTCTTACAGACATCAAAGCAGGTCTTACAGAAATCCAAAGAAAGTTTCGATCCATTTCTGTTGTTTGCAAAAACTTTTTTTGGGTTTGGGGGTGGTTGGGAACTGGGGGGGGGTGGGGTGGGGTTTGGGGGTTGTGGG
>JAAHTG010001258.1_pt1 | contig 17841 bp, 23 predicted proteins | sample 6116081 | NCBI WGS metagenome assembly JAAHTG01 (sample SAMN13939989, study PRJNA603662) | sponge metagenome | isolation source: marine sponge | host: Mycale hentscheli | place: New Zealand | collected 2005 | reverse complement strand
TAATTTGGAAGTTATATTAAAAAATATATATATTTGTATCAAACAAAAACGGAAAAAATGGAAAATATTAAAACAATTACTTTAGACGAAATGATTAATTCAGACTTAATTACTGATTTAATAGAAAAGCAAGATAAAGAACTGGCTGAAGCTGGTTGGACTTATAAAGAAGTAAAATTTTTAGCTGACAGTATTAATAAATAAACATTAAGGGGGTTAATAGCTCCCTTTTTTTAAAAACGGAAATAATGGAAAACACTTTTAAAATTACCTTGAACGAAACGGATAAAGGCTTAACGATTACAAAAAGCGAATTAAATACTTTGAGAATATTAAATCGTAAAGCAATAAACGAGAGTAAACTTAAAGAATCCAAAAATTCTTTAATAGAATTACAGTATAAACTCGAAAAGTTATGGTTTTATCATATAGCGTCGAATTATGATAGTTTAAAAATTACTAAATAATGAAAACGGAAATAAAAAAAACTGAGCCTATCGATTTTGATATGGTTGTAACAGCTAATAAAACGGATTATGTTTTAGGAAGCGTTAAAACAATCAAAAAGATTAGCGACAGTCAAATATCTTATACAATAGAGATTAACGGCTTAGAGATACGAAAATTAATATTTGAGAATAATAATGGGAATCCAGGATCCTTATTAATTACTAAATCTTTAGAGAAATGAGTATAACAAACTTTGAAGACCATACAAACGAGTTAAACGATAAAGAGCTGGAAATATTGCCTCTTGTAATTCATTCTTTTCGGAAATACAATAAAGACAGTCCAATTAAATCGGCTGATATTGTTAAAAAAATGAATATTTATCTCGTTCAAAGGGGATACGCGATTAAAATGACTGGGGCCAGGTTAAGAAAAATGGTAAATTTTATCCGTTCTAACTCATTACTCCCATTAATAGCAACGTCAAGAGGGTATTTTACCAGCAAAAACAAAGATACAGTCGAGAAACAAATCAAAAGTTTATTAGAACGAGCGAGGTCAATCGAAAATTGTGCGAATGGATTAAGTAAATTTTTAGATTAGTTAACGTGTTTCCTTTAGGTATATAGGCAAAACGTAAACCCTTAAATTATGATAACAATAGGATCCGATTTTTCAGGAATAGGAGCTTTTAATCAGGCTCTTAATAGATTAGGTATTAAATACGACGAAATTTTCGCTTGTGATAAGGACAAATATTCACGACAAACGTTTGTTTTAAATTATGGTCAACCAAAAATCTTTCCTTTAGACGTTTACGATAGAGAAATTCCTAAGGATTCTTTAGATATTTATATGACGTCCCCACCTTGTCAGGCTTTCAGTTTGGCTGGGAGGCGATTAGGAAAGGAAGACAAAAGGGGAATATTATTTTTTAATTCTCACGAATTTATTAAACAAAATCAGCCTCGATATTTTATTTTTGAGAACGTAACTGGACTTTTATCGGATAATAATGGGCAAACCTTTAAAGAGTGGATTACAATGTTGGGAGGAAAAAGCGTTAATGGATTGCCGATAATATTTCCTTTTGAGGATTCAGTCCCTTATCATATTTATTATAAGAAAATGAACGCTCGAAATTATGGGATTCCTCAAAATAGAGACCGAATTTTTATTATCGGAATAAGGGAAAATAAAGATAATACCTTTAATTTTCCAAAAGAAACTTATTTAAAAACAAAATTATCCGATTTACTCGATAATAATGTCCCTGACAAATATAACCTTAGCGATAAAGCTATAAAATCAATAATATTAAATCCTAATAATTTACAAACGTCGAGACTGGATCCCGACGTCGCTAATGCTTTATTATGTCCTGGTCATTCGGCTGGTATATATAAAGGAATGACAGCGATAACAGTAAGGACAGCAAACTCAAAGGGATACGATACAGCTCAGGAGGGAGATTCAATTAATATAAGTCAGCCGTCAAGTCAGACGTTACGAGGGAGGGTTGGAAAAGGCGTCTCTCAAACTTTGGATACTGGTTGCAATTTAGCAACTATTAAAAACAAAGTAATTAGACGAATGACTCCGAGGGAATGCTTTAGGATAATGGATTTTCCTGAGGATTTTGTTTGGAATTGTTCGGATACTCAGGCATATCGTCAGGCTGGTAATTCGATTGTTGTAAAATGTTTGGAGCTTATTATAAAAAATTTGAAAATAAATTAAAAAAAAAGCTGTTTTATTTGTTTGTTTATATTATTTAATATATATTTGTATCAAACAAAAACGGAAATAATGACAACACAATTAACAATCTCAATCGAAAATCTTAATAATAATACTCAATCAGACGTATTAATTACAGCCTCTAACTTTTTTATGCTACTTATTAAATTTAACAATTTCTACAAAAGAAATATTTTTATTAATTCTTATCGTATTACGACGCCAAATTATGAAGCTGGTAATAACGGAACTAACTCAGGAGCTTATTTAATTGAGTTACTTGAGGAACAAAATAAGTAATCTTAAAAGGGGTGTAAAATCCCCTTATTTTTTTAATCAAAATAACATATAATGAAAAATTATTATCAGGCTTTAGCCAAATTTAAGCAATCAGTCCCAGTAATATATAAAGGGACTCAAGGATACGGATATAAATACGCTGATTTACCAGCTATTTTTAAGGAAATTTTACCAATTTTAAAAGAATGTGGACTGGACTTTAATCAGGATCTCGTTACAATCGACGACAAAACGTATATTGAAACGACTGTCGTCCATTTGGAGTCAGGAGAGAATAAACCCTCTATTTGTGAAATACCTCGAATAAGTATCGCAAAAATGAACGATTATCAGTCTTTTGGTAGTGGAATAACGTATTATCGTCGTTATACTTTAGGGGTAAAGCTTGGATTAATTACGGACGTCGATAATGACGCCTCAGGACAGCAAATTAAACGAGAAAAAACAGCTCCAGCAAAGAAAAAATTATCGACTAATAATTTAAACGCTCTCGCTGGATTAATTTCCTCTCAGGATCCTGATAAAAATGGAGAGATTTGGACTAAAGAAAAAGCTTTGGAAAAATTTAATTTAACTCCTGAGCAAAAGAAAACGCTTTTAAATATCGATTAAGTTATATTTTTAAGTATATTTGTTATAATAAAAACGGAAATAATGAAAAAACACAAATGGTTGATAAGACCCTCCCAAATGGGTCAGCTTATGACCTCAGGACGAGGAAAAGACAAAATATTTGGGGACACAGCTTTGACAGTAATTGAGGAAGCTGTTAAATTTCATAAATGGGGACTTGAGCCTGAGCAAATCGAGGATAAAAAAATGGATAAAGGGACTTTTAACGAGCCTCAAAATATCGATTTAGCTTCTAAGGTCTTAGGCTGGAAAGGAGTAAGCTCAAAAGCTGAAAAAATACGCCTAATAAACGATTATTTTATAGGAGAGCCTGATATTAATACGCCTGATTTATTAGCTGATATTAAATCCTCCTGGTCAGCCAAAACATTTCCTTTTTTTAGGGATCCAATGAATAAAAACTATAAGGCTCAATTACATTGTTATATGGACTTAACTGGAAAAGACGAGGCTGAACTTGTTTACTGTTTGTCAAATCATCCTGACCATATTTTTAACGCTGAGGTTAAGCGAATGACTTATTATTATTCTGAGAGACCTCATTTATTTCCTGAGGCTGACGGAATTGACGAGCTTTGGACTTTAGCTGAGGAAAAAGCTGAGAATAAAATTAAAACTGAGGGAGTATTTGACCAAATGGACGATAAAGACAAGGTTAAAAGATTTATAGTAAAAAAAGACCCTGAATATATGGCTCAAATACACGAGAGGGTAATACAAGCGAGAGAATTATTTGATAAATTAATTAAACTTTAAAAAAATGAGTGCATTAAGAAACATAATTGAATTTTTAAAAGAAAAAGCTGATAAAACTTGGGACGCTTATGAACATATCAACGGCTGTTTTCCAATAGATAAACGAGACGACTCTCACGAGTATTTAATTCGTGAAGCACGAGCCAGGTGGTCAGCGTGGAATAATGCCTATTTAAAGGCGTTAAAAGAGGAACGTGATGAAATTGAAAGCGAAATACAAGAATTTAATAAAAACCATAACCTAAATTAAAAACCAATGAATCAAAACAAAAAAGATAACTCAGGAGCTTTATTTATTAATGACCGAAAGGAAAAAGAAACTCACCCTGATTTGAAAGGGTCAGCCGTAATTAATGGAGTCGATTACTGGATTTCAAGCTGGGACAATGAAACAAAAGACGGAAAACAATATTTATCCTTAGCTTTTACGGAAAAAGAAAAACAGTCTCAGGATCCTAAGCCTAAAAAATTAACTGGAATATCGGCAAGATTTCAAGAGGACGCTATTAAACAGCAAAACAAAGAACCCTCTGACGGCTCAGATATGCCTTTTTAACCAAAAACGAAACAAATGAGCGAAATACAAAACCATACGAGACAGTTATTAATCGATTACTTACACGATAACAAAGTAACATTAAACAAAGACGCTAACGATTTAAAGATTAGTCAGCCTAATTTATACGTCTTTATGATCGGCAAAGGATTGAGAGTTAAGAAATTGGAAAAGCGTTGGAAATTCTTTGGATTAAAACTAACAAAATAAAAATTCATATATTTGATAAAATGAAATAAATGAATAACACGATATTAAAACAAATATTGGGAGTAATTTTACTCCCTTTCGTCGTTTCTCTTTTTGTACTTGATAGGATTGTCTCAATGCCGTTATTTTGGATTACAAGTCTTAAATTTATGACCTGGATCCGTCAAGACGATGAGGTCTTTTATTCGCTTATACGAGTAATCGTCGGAGGAACAATTTATTTAATATACTGTTTGATATAAATACAGCGAGAAAACAGCGAGGATATGGCTAATAATGAGAACTTAAAAAACTTTAAAAAAGGACAGTCAGGAAACCCAAAAGGACGACCTAAAGGCTCTAAAAATCGAAGTACAATCGCTAAGTATTGGTTAAATATTGAGCAAAAGATTAAAAATCCTTTAACTAAAGAAGACGAACAATTATCTCAGGAAGACCAAATAACTCTCAGCCAAATCCAAAGAGCTAAGGAGGGAGACGTCGCTTCATATAGAGCCTTAATGGATTCCAGTTATGGATCCCCAGTCCAACAAATAGAACAAACTCAAGAAAATTATGACTTTACTAACCTGAGTAAAGAAGACGTAAAAGAACTTTTAAAAGATAATGGAGCTGACCAGGAATGAAGCGTTAATAAAAGCCTTAATATTACAAGACTGTCGGAATGACTTTTGGAGCTTTTGCCTCTTTTACGATAAAGAATTTTATTCAAAACGCAAATTTTTAAAAGAAGTCGCTCAAGCTTTTGAGGATATTGAGTCAGGAAAAATTAAATCTTTATCCGTTTCGATGCCCCCTCGTTTTGGGAAGTCATATATAACGAGTTTATTTTGTGCGTGGAGGTTAGGACGTAATCCAAAAGATTCGGTAATGCGTAACACTTGCACAGCGTCGTTATACGTTAAATTCAGTTACGACGTCCGAGCTATATTTAAAAGTGATAAATTTAAAGCTGTATTTCCTCAGGTTAAACTCTCCGAGGATAAGGCTAACCTCAACGGCTGGAATACAAATAAATCAAAACAAGTCGGATATTTCGGAAGTGGGGTCGGAGGAACTATTATCGGATTTGGAGCAAATCTTGGAATAACTGACGACCTTTATAGAGGACTTGAGGACGCTTTAAGCGATACTGTAAACGATAGGATCCTCCAATGGAAAGAGGCGACTCACGACTCACGATTTGAAAAAGGCTGTCCGAGAATTGATATCGGTACTCGCTGGAGTATTAACGACGCGATTGGAAGACAAATGGCTCAGGGAATATATGACAAATCAATTATTGTCCCAGCCTTAAACGATAAAGGCGAGTCTTTTTGTGAGGAAGTAATGTCGACTGAGGAATATCAAAGCAAAAGATCCAGGACTGAGCCGTCAATTTGGTCAGCCGAATATATGCAAAATCCAGTCGATATCCTCGGACGACTATTTAACGACCTTAGATTTGTGGATTCTTTACCTGAGGGAATGGAGGGATTTGTCGGATACGTTGACGTCGCTGACCAGGGAGCTGACTTTACAGCCGTTGCTATTCTCGGAGTAAAAGGCTCGGAGTTTTATGTCGTCGATTACGTCTTTAATAAAGACAATACCGATAAAACGCTTCCTTTAATCGCTAACCTATTAAATAAATATGAGGTAAGTTATTGTCGAGTCGAAAGTAATTCAATGGGAGCGATGTTCTCTCGATTGCTTCAAAAGGAAGTAAGGAAAACAAAAATATTACAAGTCGCAAACACAACAAAAAAAGAGACTCGAATCCTTATGAACTCAGCCTGGATCCAGCAAAGAATGAATTTTTATAAGAACGGAACAAACGAATGCGAGTTATTTATTAACAACGTTCAAAGCTATTCAAAGGAGGGAAAAAATAAAAACGACGACGCTCCTGACTGTCTCGCTGGACTGTCGATATTTGCTCAATCTATGTTTCGTCATATTGCTTAGATTTTAAACCCCCTTTTTGATTAAAAATTAATCATTAGATTTGTAAAACGAATATTTCAATAAATGGCTGTAAATTTTTTCGATTCAATCCTTAACAGTTTTCAAGATTCTAACCGATACTCCGATATTGTAAAAAGTATATTACCTCCAGCCGTTCAAGTTTGGGGTAAAAAAGAAGCCGTTTGGCTCGATACTGGTAACTCTTGGAGGTTATATATTGATATCCCTGAGCTTAGAGCCGTTGTCGATAAAAGAGCGTCAATGATGTCCAGTAATAAGCCGAAGCTTTACGACGCAAATGGAGAGCTGGTTACTAATCATTGGTTAAATGATTTAATAAATAATCCTAACTCGACTCAATCCTGGTCGGACGTTGTTTATTCTTTAGGTGTTCAAGACGCTTTATATTCTAATTGTGTAATGTACGCTCCTGAGCGAAGCTTTGGAGTCCGTAACTTAATTGTCCCTTTACCAGCGAACAACGTCGAAATAATGTTATCAGGACGGACGCTCAAACAAATGGATCGAGAAAACTTAATCGATTATTTTAAGTTTACTTATGACTCAGGAAATACCGAAAGGATTGACTGGGAGGACGCTGTATATTTAACCAGTTGCGACGGAATGAATATCGTTAAGCCTATCAGTCGAGTCGATTCTTTAAAATTTCCTCTCTCAAATATTCAGGCTCAATATAAAAAGCGAAACGTATTACTTGAAAATATCGGAGCTATTGGGATCCTATCAGCTCAAGCGACTGACCTTGGAGGAAGTATTCCGATGACTCCTGAGGAACGTCAAAAGATTCAAAAAGACTGGTATCGACGACAAAAAGACGAATTAATTATTTCTGAGGCTGGAGTTAATTGGACTCCAATGAGCTTTCCGACTAAGGATTTAATGTTATTTGAGGAATTAACAGCCGATAAATTGGCTTTAATTGACGCTTATGGATTGAGTTATAATCTCTTTTCAAAAACTGAGGGGACTACTTTTACAAATGTTCGAGACTCGATTCGTATGGTCTATCAAGATACGATTATCCCTGAGACTCAGCAATTTTATGACAGCTTAATGAATCAATTTGGTCTTAAAGACGAGGGATATTATTTAAAAGCTTGTTTTGAACATTTGCCGATATTACAAGAGGACGAAAAAGAAAAAGCTGAGGTTATGAGGATCCGAAGCGAAACGTTAAGAACAATGAGCGAAATGGGAATTGAATTAAATGAGGAACAAATTGAAGACTTTATAAAATGGAAAAGGACGCACGAATAAAAAATATAAGCTCTCTTTACTCAACAAAGGGAATCGCTGAAATAAAAGATATGGATAACGACAAAAGAGAGGTCGCTGTCTATTTATCTAAGTTTGATAATATGGATTCCGATATGGATATAATCCGAAAGGGAGCGTTTAAAAAATCTATTAAAGAACTTGGGCCAGTGTCAAAATCAAATCGAAAAATTCAATTTTTAAGGTATCACGATTGGACTAAACAAATCGGATCCTGGACAAAACTTGAAGAAGACGATAAGGGTTTATTTGCTGTCGGTACTTTAGGGACGTCAACGATAGGAGAGGACGCTTGGAAAGACTATCAGGAGGGTATTATTCGAGAGCATTCAATCGGATTCCAATATATTGAAAGTAAAATAAAATGGATTAAAGACGACTCGCTTGAGTCAGACGGCTATTTTGAAATAAAAGAAGTAAAATTGTTTGAGGGGTCAGCCGTTACATTTGGCTCAAATGACCTCACTAACGTTGTAGATATTATTAAATCGGAAAACAAAACGGAAGCAATCGATAAGCTCTCGGACGAATTAGGTCAGGTCATAAAAAGCCTTTCCATTGGTCAGGGAACTGACGAGAGACTCCATTCCTTAGAAATGAGAGCGAAATATCTTTCGAGTCAATTATCAATACTCGCAAAGTCTGAGCCATTCGATAAGAATACTCAGAAAAGTGAGCCATTGGATCCAAAAGATAAGCCTTATAACTGGGACTTTGTATTATCAGGAATAAGCAAATTTTAATTATTAATTTCCAAAACTAAAAAACAAATGGAAAATTTAACCCCTGAACAAGTTGTCGACAAAGTCGGAGAGTTGTTCAATGAAAAAATGGCTAACGTACCGACAACGGACGACGTTAAAGCCTTGAAAAGCGAACTGGATTCGTTAAAAGGTCTTGAGGAAAAATCTCAGGATATTGAAAAAGCTATCGCAAAATTTGAGGGTCGCCTCGAAGCTATGAGCGAAAAAGCTCAAGAGCCAAAAGTTGAAAAGCTTGGACTTGCTGAGTCTATGTTTAAAGCTTATAAGGAAAACCTCGAAGCAATTAAAGACGCTGTCGAAAAAGGTGGAAAATTAAACCTTTCAACAAAAGATACATCTATTACTGCGAGTTATACTGGAGATTATGCTTTAACCGATTTTGATAATGAGGTCGATAGAACTGTCCGAAAAAGATACGGAATCCTCGAAAACTCTAATACTGGAGCAACGACTGGAAAATTCGTAACTTATGTTCAGCAAGTAACTGACTCAGCGACAGCCTGGACTAAAGAAGCTCAAGCCAAACAAGAGGGAGAGCCTACTTGGGAGGAAATTTCTGAGGAAGTTAAAAAAATCGCTTCTTATGTAAAAGTTTCTAAGGAAATGTTAGAGGATTTATCTTTTATTCGTGCCGAAATTAACAACGATTTAATGCTTTCAGTTAGAGAGGGAATCGAACAAGCGTTAATTACTGGAAACGGACTTGGAGAGATTAAAGGTCTTTTGGACGCTACAATGGGACTCCCAATTTTTGGAGCTGGATCCTTTGCTTTGTCTATTCCTGACGCTAATATAACAGATTTATTAAGAGTTTGTATGTCTCAGATTGAGGGAGAGAATTTTACTCCGACTCACGTAATAATGAATCCTGAGGATATCGCAAAGCTTCAATTAACGAAAGGAACTGACTCGACTTATACTTATCCAATGTATTTACCGACTCAAGACGGAGCTGGAGAAATGAGAGTCGCTGGAATGAGAGTTATCTCGTCGACGTATATCGCTCAAGATAAGTACGTTGTCGGAGATTTGTCAAAGCTTAACGTCAGATTTAGAAACGATATCGCTATGAGCGTCGGACTTGACTCAGATGATTTTACTCGTAATATGGTTACGATTTTAGCTGAGGCTCGTGTTGTTTCTTATGTAAAAGCAAATCAAAAGAAAGCTTTTGTCGTTGGAACAATCTCGACGGATATAACAGCAATCGACAAGCCGTAATTTTAAAAATTGTTTAAAATGGAAAAGAAAAAAAAAGCTACTAAGAAAAAAGTCGTAACAAACACTTTAGAGAACAAAGCTGAAAAGCCAGTAACAAAAACCAAAGCTCCCACAAAAGAAGCTGTAAAATTAGATAAGTCAAAGACTTACGAATTTATATCTAACGGAACAGCTCAAAGATTACCAAAGGGATCCGTTTGGATAGTAACTGGAGAGACAGCCGAAATTTATTTAAGTGCTGGTTATGGCGACTTAAAAAAGTAAAGAAATGATTATAAAAGTAACTGACTTTGTTGGAAAATATGCGTTATCAAAAGGTATGTTTTCGGAGTCTACAATCCAGGACTATATCGATAGGTATGAGAGCCGTTATTTAAAGGAACTTTTTGGAGTTGAATTATACAATCAATTTTCTGACGACCTTGTTAACGACGTGCCTCAATCTCCGAATTTTGTTCAAGTATTTAATCCCTTTAGCGAGGACGTGGATTTATTGCTCTCTCGCTGGAATCGTGGTTATAATTACGACGGAATGCTAATCTCTAACGGTGTCAAAGATATGTTACTTGGATTTCTTTACTATGAATACGCTAAAGACTTAGTAAACCAAATGACACCATTTGGGAACACTAAGCCACAAAGCGAAAATTCAGATATTGCGAATACCTTGTTTTCAATGATGTATAATCGATATAATGAAGCGATATTATCGTTTCAAGCTATTCAGGATTACATTATTTTAAATCGCTCGACTGTAAAGCTTGGTCAATTAGTAACGATTACAATGACTCAAGCTGGAACAAACATCGCCTCAGGCGTTTACGACGCTACTGGGGGGACTGGACTTTATGCGACTTTAGACTTAACGTCGGATCCTATGGGGACAGTCCAATCCGTAACAATCGGAGAGTCAGGGAGTGGATATACAATCTACGACCAGTTATCAGTTAATCAGGGAAACCTCGATTTAATTGTTAAAGTCGACAAGGTGGGAACTGGAGATTATAATTTGTTTAATGGACGTAAAAAGCTAACGGCTTACTGGTTATGATTAAAGATATTTCGATTTTTATTGAGGATTTAGTAAACAAAATAGATAATACTATGATTGGTAAATATGACCCAATTAATGAATTTACTACTGTTTGCGACTCAAAATATTCGAGAATCGGAAAATATGTAACTAATGAAGCTCAGGAAAAGTTTTTAATAACTGACCTGGATCCTGATAATTGGATTAAAGCTGGAACGTCGGACGGAATATTAAGCCTCCAAAAGCCGTATTTTTTAAGTGGAACGAGAATCTCAGCGAATCGAGAGTGGACTATTTCAACGCCTGACCTGACTCAGAAAACGCCTATTATTTGGCTGTTGTCTGACGTTAGATATTTCCAATATGGGAGAGGCTCAGTTTATGACTGGGAGTCAGAAGTGAGATTGTTTTTTCTCGACGAGGGAGACGACGTGAATTATTATAGTGCTGATTATGTGTCAAACGTTGTTAATCCAATGAGTCGCCTCGCTGATTTATTTATCGAGGCTGTTAATAAGGATAGGCAATATAAAACGCTTGACCAGTACGAAATGATAAATTTTACTCGTTTTGGGACTGAGGATCCGAAAGGCTATATTCAAAACATTTTAGACGCTAACTTGTCAGGAGTGGAATTAAGAATTTCGCTCACAAAATATAAAGAAAATTGCAAATGTTAATTTTCAAGGTGGTAACTCGATAACCAAAAATTAAGTAAACAATGAGTTTAAATAAATTAAGTTAACTCATTGTAAACCAGTAAATTATAAAAAAATGGCTGGATGTAATTGCGATGCTGGATTGAGTAATACGGGTCAACCGTCTTGCGTACCTATACAATCCGTAACCTCATCTTTGATAATGGTTCCCCTTAAAGATTCCTTAGGGGTAAGAAATGGAATCGATTTGAATACGACGCTCCCAAATTGGACGACGTTAATTAATGAACAAGACGAAAGTAAACGTTACTTTCCTTTACCTCAGTTTGAGAATGTAGAGCTTCCAAAAGCTGACTCTCAATTTGAGGAAGCAAACTCAGGACGAATGGCTTTCCTTAGACAAGGTAAACGTTCTTTTATGGGAGAGCTTTGGGGAGAGGATTCGACTCCGACTTTATTGGGTAAGCTTCAAGCTGGTCGATGTGTCGCTTTCGGTATTTATATCGTTGACGTAAACGGAAACCTGGTTGGATCGAAAGAAAATGGATTTTTATATCCTATTCCAGTAGATGAACAATCTTGGAATCCAGTATTTAATTTTGCGACGGATTCGACTGTTCAAAAAATTATGTTAGGATTTGACTTTAATCGTTTATTCGATGAGTCTACAATGTATATGATTACTGGAGAGGAAGCTGGAGTTGATTTTAATGGTCTTTCAGGTCTTATCGACGTTAACCTTGAGATTACGTCTCAAACTCCGACGACGACTGTTGTATTTAAAGCGTTCTTTGATTATGGAACGGCATTGAATCCAATTATCTTTTCAGGTGCGACGTCTTCGGATTTCGTTCTATTGAATACAGATACTAATTTAGCGTTAACTATTGACTCATTAAATGAAGCTCCTGACGGAACTTATACGATTTTACAAGGTGTAAATCCAATAAGCTCAGGAGAAAATTATCGTTTAAGCGTGAGTAAAGACGGATTTATTGGAAAAGTGGATTTCTTAGCTGACTAATCGAAAGATTTTTTAACACAAATCTGAGAGGGAGTAATTAATTTTACTCCCTTTTTTTATTCGATTGAGATTAAAAATAAAGCTTTGAGTAAATTTGACAAATGGATATATTAACGAATCGACTTACTAATATAAAAAAACAGCTAAATCCTGATAAAGTTTGGAAAGCTGTATTTTCTAAGTCGGACGTCCAGGATTACGTTATTAATAAATTATTACAAGACAATCAGCTTAGAAAGTCCCTTACTGGTTTAAATCAGCCGATTAGAGACCTCCAAACTGGATCCACGACTTATGCTGTACTAACTGAAATTTTATCAGGAGGGAGGAAAAAAGCTGGAGACCCTTATAATTTATTTGATACTGGAGACTTTTATAATTCAATGCTGTTAATTTTAGGAAATAGTTTTTTTGAAATTAAAGCCGACCCTATCAAAGAAAATGCGAATTTATATACAAAATATGGCGAGGAAATTGTTTGGCTTACCGACGACTCAAAAAACAAGCTTACCGAAAGACTTGTCGAGGAATATAGAATTGAACTCCGAGATTTATTATTATACGATTGACGAAATGCCCCTTTATAATTGGATAAAATGTACCGAATCCGATAATAAAGAATTTGTAAGGAAAGGAAAAAAAGGAAATAAAAAAGACGATAATAAAGCCTGGACTAAAATTTACGACGAATATATAAAAACGTATGGTCTGAGTAAATATTACGAAAGACTGTTAAAACAATATAAACGAAAAGCTTTAGCTGAATTGACTCACGTTATTACTGAGGACAAATTTGAATTAACTCGAATCGCTATGGAAACGCAAAAGCTGGAGAGAATTTTAAAAAATGGAGGAAACGGCTCAACAATAGAACAAACTTTAATCCATTTGAGTAAATGGATAGGATACTGGATAAAAGTAAAAGATATATCGGTTAAGGAATTTTTTGATTTAAGTAAAGAATTTAATCGAGCAAATAAGAAAAACAATGGCGAACAAGATAAGTAGTAGAGACCTTTTTGAAAAAGAGGATATATTTAAAGGGATAAGAGACTCAGCCGATAAAACTATACAAAAACTCGACAAGTTTAAAACTGAGTTAAAAGGGATTGCAACGTCCAGTAAAAAAGCTTTTGGATCCTTAAAGATTGATAATGCAAAAGGAATTAACGACCTTATTAAATTAGTCGAAAAGGCTAATAAAGTTAATCAACAAGCTATTCAAATCGACCAGGCTAAACAAACAGCGACTCAGCAAAAAGTAACGGCTGAAAGAGAATTAATCGCTATTGAAAGAGAAAAGGAAAAGCTAACTCAGGAGCAATTAAAAACCTCTCGAATGAAATCTCAACAAGAGAAACGAGAACAAACTGAGCGACGCAAAAAAATTAAAGCCATTGAACAAGAAAACGACGCTTATAAAAAACTCGCTAAAAATACGAGAGATTTAAAAAACGAGAGTAAAAGACTCGGAGCTGAAATGTTAGCTCTTGAATCCTCAGGAAAAAAGAATACTAAAGCTTATCGAGACCTTGAATTACAATATCGAAAAGTAACAAAGTCAGCTAAAAAAGGCGACGCTCAATTAAAAAAGCTTGACAAAACTGTCGGAGATAATTTCCGAAATGTAGGTAATTATAAAAATGCTCTCGCTGGTTTACGAACTGGATTAGCTCAATTAGGTATCGCTTTCGGAATTGGGTCAGTTGTAAGGACTGGAGTTGAGTCAATAGTTGAATTTGACCAGGCTGTTGCTGACCTTTCGGCAATAACTGGAGCTGGAGGGAAAGACTTAGAATTTTATAAACAAAAAGCGAATGAGCTTGGAATCGGAGTCGAGGGTGGTGCTTCGGCTGTAATTGAAGCTTATAAATTAATTGGATCCGCAAAGCCTGAATTATTAGATAATGCTGAGGCTTTGAACCAATTAACTGAGTCAGCCATTACATTAAGTCAAGCGTCAGGAATGACATTACCAGAAGCGTCAAAGAACTTAACCGACGCTATGAATCAATTTGGAGCGTCAGCCGATGAGGCTGGTAAATTTATCGATGTACTTGCCTCAGGATCAAAATTTGGCTCGGCTGAAATTCCTCAAATAACGGAAGCTTTATTAAAATTCGGAGCGATAGCGAAAAGCTCAAACGTATCCGTCCAGGAGTCAACAGCTTTAATCGAATTACTTGCCGAAAATGGTCAAAAAGGAGCTGAGGCTGGAACTAAACTCCGAAATGTAATGTTAAAACTTGCTTCTCCTGACGCTTTGCCTAAAGAAGCTCAAGAGAGTTTAATTGGATTAGGGATTTCATTTGAAACATTATCCGACGAAACAATACCATTTCAGGAACGACTTGAGGAATTAACGCCTTTACTTGAGGATAATACAGCGATGACTCAAGTTTTTGGTGTTCAAAACGTTGTCGCTGGTCAGATAATACTCGATAATACTGAGCGTTTAGCTGAGTTGACTGTTCAAATGGATACAAACGGAGTCGCTCAGGAACAAGCTAATAAAAGAACGAATGCTTTAGGCTTTGGTTTAATGGAGCTTAAAAATTCTTTTATCTCTTTATTTACGTCAATGGCGTCAGGAGAGGGATCCTTTCAAATTATTATAGACGGTTTGAGGTGGTTAGGTCAAAATTTACCTCAGATTATTAACGTTTTAGGTCGTTTATTGAGAGCTTTTTTAATTTATAAGACTACAATGATAGCGTTAAGGACAGCTCAAAAGTTGTATTTGACGGATTTTAGAAAAATGGGCAAAGAATTTGCGAAACAAATTCCATTAACTAAAGCGTATCGATTAGAACAAGAAAAAGTCGCTAAAGGTGTAAAAAACTCAGGTACAGCCGTTAAAGGCTTTGGAAAAGCTTTCGCCTCAATAGGTATATTTTTAATTATTTCAGCCGTTACCGAGTTGGCTTTTGCTTTTTATGACTTGGCGTCAGGTGCAAAACAAGCCAGGGAGGAACAAGAGAAACAAGCTAAAAAACAAGCCGATATGGATAAGGCTATGAATAAAAACCAAAGGGATTTACAAGCGAGAGACGAGCATATAAGAAAATGGAAAGACAAGGATATTAAAGCAATCGAAAAAGAATTAAGAGAGAAGAATCTTTTAGCCAAAACCGAAAAAGAGGAACGAAAAAACGAGCTTGAAGCTTTAGAAAAAAAGAAAAAAGTAATAAAAAAAATATTAGACGAGGAAAAAAAGCAAGTTGTTATTCACGAGGAAAAATTAAGACTTGCTAATAAAGAATTACAGCGACAAATAAGACAAGAAAATCCGAAATTTAGACAAAAGTATATTATCGCTGTAAAAGAATTGGAACAAACTCAGGAAAGTTTAAATAATAACGTCGACGAATATCAGGATATCCTGGATAATTTAACCATTACCGAAAAAGAACAAGTAAAAGAGAGGAAAAAACAAAGTAAAGGAGCTGTTAAAACAGTAAGAACTTATAATACTGAATTACAAGATACCAATGAATATTTATCAAAACAGCGTGAATTATTAGAGGATATTAATAGGATCCAGCAACAAAGGGAAATCGAGGGACTCGACCAGGTTATCGATTCCGTATTTGAAGACCAAATTAAGAATATTCAAGAAACTGGAAATTTTGAAGTCGAATATTTAAATAATCTTATTAATCTAAAAGCTGAAAAAGAAAGACAATACATTGAGGATAAAGTTAAATTTGAACAAGAAAGCGTCGATTTAAGAATAAAAAGAACAAATAAAACGGAACTGGACGCTTTAAAAAAGCAAAGGGATAATTTAATAAAAGGAGCTGACAATAATAATAAAGCGATAAAAAAGATTAATGCAAATTTTGAGATTAAAAAAACTGAGCTGGAAAATGAACAAAAAAAGCGATTTGCTGACGGAGAAACTGAAAAAGTTAAAATTTACGAAAAAGGTCAAAACGATATTTTAAAAGTAAATGAGAAAACTTATGAACAAATTGAGGAAAATAATGAGGAATTTCAAAACGAAGTCGATGAGTTTAACGAGAAAAAGGCAGACGAGCAAAAACAAAAAGACGACGACGAGCTGGATAAAATTAAGACAAGAGAACAAGAAAAAAGAGCTTTATATAAAGCAACGGCTGATTTTTTTATACAACAGTCTCAAAAAAGAATTAAAGCTATTGACGAGGAACTCGCTAAAGCTCAGGAACAACAGTCTTTTTTACAAGACTTAGCAAAGAACGGAAATATAAAAGCCGAACAGTCCCTCGCTGAAAATCAAAAAATTATTGAGGAAGCAAATAGAAAAAAGGAAGCTGAATTAAAAAAACAAGAGAGGATTAAATTAGCTCAGTCAGTTTATTCGACTTATTCGAGTAAGGTCGAAGCTCAGGTCGAAAATCCTCTCGCTGAAACGATAAGAGACGTTACTTTATTACAAGCCTTTATTAATTCGCTTCCAGCGTTTCACGACGGAACTGAGGATACTGGATCCAATGGTCGAGGAATTGACGGAAAAGGAGGCTTTCAGGCTATTTTACACCCTAACGAGAGAGTTATTCCAAAAGCTTTAAACGATAAAATCGGCTCGATGTCAAATGAGGACTTGACCAGTTTAGCGATACAATATCAAAACGAGGGAATTATTCGAGGTAAAATTCAAACTGAACGCTCCGATATTACGCTCCTGGTCGATGAGGTTAAGGATTTAAAACAAGTTATTCAAGACAAACCTGAGTTTTCGGCTGAGGTGGGAAAAATTACACAAACAAGTTTTGAGATTTTAGAGCGTACAAAAACAAAAAATACAACAGATTACAATCGATTTAATAGAAAAGCGTGAGTCATTTTTTAAACGATATAGAAATTTCGCCTCGTAATCGAGACTCAATCGGTATAATTTCCGAGTTTGTCGACGAGATACGACAGTTAAAATTAACGACGGAAAGCGTTATATTACCAAATGAGGCGAGAGATATCGTCCTGGATCATATCCAAACTAACGGATTATTTGAGGGAATCCCTTATCGTATTGAATTAAACGACGGAATTACGATAAATTATTACGCTGATTTGTTGTCAGGCTTAACAATTCAGTCTCAAGATATTAACGTAACCTTGACCAAACGAAAGTCTCACGACGATTTTGTCGAAAAAGCGATTGGGACGTCATTTGATTTAATGGTATCCGAGGGAGATGTTTTCAATACTTTTTTTGTTCCTTATTTGGTAATTCGGGGCGGGCGGAAAGGGGGGGGGGGGAGGTTAAGGGG